>Ga0209589_1000739_pt1 | contig 48339 bp, 36 predicted proteins | sample CowpeawhiteBW_FD_187525 | JGI IMG/M metagenome (GOLD analysis project Ga0209589, IMG submission 187525) | Root nodule microbial communities of legume samples collected from California USA - Cow pea white BW (SPAdes) (version 2) | ecosystem: Host-associated > Plants > Roots > Nodule | place: USA...
AGGTTGGAGATTGAATAGATCTATGATCTTCATCATCATTTTGTTGGTACACGGGCCTAGGTATGGAATTAATTGTTTCTATACCTTGGAGATTGGCTTTAGGAGTAATTATTCTGGAAGAACTACCCCGATAAGTATGTTGTGAGGCTGTTGAGAAGGATCTCCTAGCAGAATTGTATTTAGATGGACGCGGGACTGTATCGATATATATATGTATATATATACATATATATATACATATATATATACATATATATATATATATATGTATGTATGTGTTTGGTATACATTTATGTTTTATCTTTTAACTCACCCTATATGCTTGTGTTTGGCAATGATCGTGTATGCGGTACATGTGAGCAGGTGATGATGTAGGTGGAGCTGATGAGGCTTAGCCGCGAAGAGGGGATAGACTGGTAGATTTACATGTTTTGTTTTGAAATAATTTGTAAACTCTGATGAGAGGCTTTGTAATTATATTCAGTTTTATGATTTACGAACTTTGAGTATATTTGGAATTAATAAGAATGTTTTAAATTTCCCGTGTTTCTGAGAAATGAGGTATTATTAAATGCATTGAAATTAATTACTTTATTTTATTTTATTAAATTCGTAATATCCTGACGGGTTATATACTATAGTTTGTGGTAGTTTTGAAAGGTAAGAGGATAACTTTTGTATAAGTATAAACTTTATTATATAAACTTTAAGGTCTTTCATATGCATATATTATGTATTTTGGTAATCTTGTAAGTATGTGTGTGTATAAGAGTTAGAGTACACCAAATACTCTATTATATAAGTATACATAGTTTTGTCGACTAAAAAAAAATTCTTTGAAACCTCCTCAATGAAGATGGTATACTCCTCTCCTTGGATTCCAACCTGCAAAATGACACCAATTCAATTGTACAATCTCACATGTTCAGTTGTGGTTTAAACATATTGGTTAATTAATTAATAATACCTTAGTGCCCCAACCATTAGCACTCAGATCAATTTTTCTTGAGTTAAACTAAGAATGAGTATAGACTTTGGTCCAGGATACCTATGCTCCATGTATGCACCATTGTCCTGTATATATTAAAAGGGATACAACAATATGATGACATTGAAACAAACAAGTGGTGAACATATGGGAGAAGGAAAAAGTTGAGCCTCTTATAGGAAGTCCAATAATGCTAATCAAGATAGTTATGTTGTTAACTCAAACCTTGAAGATTGCAACTTTCTAGAATTCAAAATCTTTCTCTTTATGAGTACCATGATTTGTTCCTTAAATATTAACGCCCCTCATAATTTGTCTTAGAGCACGTTGCAAGGCATCAATAAATCCAAATACAAGGTTGATGAGATTGACGAAATCTCAGGGTGAAATCTTATGCATGGGATAATAAATAAGGGAAAATTTTTGACAAGAACTCACGTGGTAGTGTACCATGCATAGTTTGTGGTGTCTTTAAGCAAGCTATAAAGCTCAATGGGAATATTTAAACTAACTGGTACATCATTGGGGACTGGAATGCTCTTAGTAAACACCTCCCACTTGAAATTATTTGATTCTCTTGCCTTCTTGAAGTTCCTAGAATTATGTTATGAAGCAACCTGATTGAGGAGGCAATGTGAATTAAGATACAACAAGAACTAATTATGTAACAAAGCCAACATTTCAAAGCATTGCACCAAATTGGACGATAGATAACGCTATTTAGGCAATACTTATTTAATTAAACGCCATAAATTAAAAAATGGTATTAAAAGACAATGAAATAAACGCTATAAAAAGTCATATTCATAAATAGCATTTCATCCAAAAGATGCTATCTGTATGTGATTTATATTTAAGAAATAAATAAAATAAACAAAAGAGATAAATAAAGAGCGGTTTTAGATTTTGAGCGCCATGTTTAGGGTTATGATAGATAACATTTTATTAAATAAGCGCTCTCTATTTCTTATTAAAATATTTCTAAAACGCTCCAATGTTGCTTCCTACTCTAAGAAATAAGAAATGATACGCAACTCTCATGACGTTCTCTCTAAACTGACCCACATTTGAATTTCATTCAAAAATAACTGCAAAATCCACTCTGAACTTCACTCCCAATCACGTCCTTTTGTTCGTGCCGTACGCGTTACCACCAACATTTGCATCATCCGCACCGTCGTCTGCGTCATCTGCATCTAGCCCACCATCGTCAAGGGCAATAAAGGTACCATTCACAGTCCTTAACTCCATTTTCGCACAAAATTTCTTTTTTCTAATCGATAAACCCTAAATCATCTTTTATTTCAACCTTAAATTTCGTTTCAATGTGCGGTGTACATGTTAGTGGGAGTTTGTATTTTAATAGAAGTGAAGGATTTTTCATAAGAAAATCAACCAACAAAGATTGGTTCTCCAAAGCCAAATTCTTATAGAGACCAGTCTCTCAAGCTTTGTTGTGATAATAGAACTGAAAGTTGAATGTTCAGTGATTTGAGAAAGGTTCTCTGAAATTTAAGGAAAAAGTTTAAAGCCATATCAATAAATGAAAAATACCTTTAAATGGGGATGAAAGGTATGCTAGGAGAGCGTAACTAAACATGTATCAGAAGATAAACCAATAAAAATACCATCACTTGTGTCAGAAAAAAAAATTATAAATACAAGAATCATACATAACTTGGAGAAAAAAAATACGTAGGGATATTTGTCCTGCATCATGTTCCTACATAGATTCCATTAAACAATATGTTATCTGTAAGTTAAAGGTCACCATTTTAATTACATGTTTCAGTTTGGATGTTCCTTCCAAAGTATGGTTTGAACCTTGATTCATTGAAGCCCAATCACATGACAGTTAATACATAAAAGACATGTAGTGTTACTTTTAAGCCTAGGAACTTGTTTCAGAACTTCATTGTATAAAATAACTGATTCTGAACGAGCGAACAATGCTTTTTGTTTCAGCAAATTTTGTAGTAGTTCTTTCTTTAGAATTTCTCTTGATTTCTTGTATAAAATGAAAAATATATTAAAATGTGGACTGTATTTATTTTCGTATTGTGAAAAGGAAAACCAAAATAACTCAAGAATGGCTTTTGTGGTGGAGTAAAAACTTGTTCACATGATGTTTCCCTTGTTGTTGGATTATTGGGGTTTTCAGATATGGAACCCTCTTGATTGCTTTGGTCTACTATTTCTTCAGCACACTGTCACTAAAAAGAAAATATTTTATTAGTAACCAATTTTAGTGACTAAAAGTTGTTAGTTACTATAATAACCAATTTAGATACCAATTTATAAAATTAAAATTTATTGATTACTAAAATAGTCACAAATATAAATAAAAAATTATAATTGGTCACTAAATTTGTCACTGATTAATTAGAGAGCAATTTAGTAACTAAGTTATTTTAGTAGCCAAAACTTAGGTAGCTAATTTTTAGTGACCAGTTTTCTTTGGTAGCCAAAACTATGGTAGCAAATTTTAAAAACCAATTTAGTGACCAATTATAATTTTTTATTCATAATAACAACTATTTTAATAGCCAATAATATTTTTTACTTTGTAAACTTGTATCTAAATTAGTAATTATAGTAACTAACAACTTTTGGTCACTAAAATTGGTTACTAATGAAGCATTTTCTTGTAGTGTGCATAATAAAATATAATAAAATACTCTTAAATCCATACTTATAAAATTCTAATAAAATATTCAGATATGATAATATAAATGTTTACAATTTATTCAAAGTCATATAAAACTCTAGTAAACTTTTCTCCCCGACTAGCCTCGCTCTGGCTCTATGCCTCACTAGATCCACCTACAACATCATATGCTCCCGCATACCGCGTACGCGATCATCGCCAAACACAAGCAGATAGGGTGAGCTAACAATTAAACAAACATATATACAGAACATATATATATATATATATATATATATATATATATATATATATATATATATATATATATATATATATATATATATATATATATAAACATACCAAAGGAATTCACTCCTTTGATTCCATACCACATGACCACCACCATGTTGCCCGTGATCTACATTTTCAGATGAATACCTCAAGATTCTTGCTACCACACCTTCAAGCCACAACTTGTAGAGCACGTGCGGGAAATCTACTATAGACCATACTCTGTAATGCTATGTGGAGTTCCCAATACGAATATAGTTCGTAACATCTTAAGACTACCAAACTCGTCAGCCGAATACTAAGGGGGACAATCTATGTGGACCCATCTATACGAGCCACAACTCGCACACTCATACCGCAAAACACTCGCCAACTCGAGTCACAACTCAAGTGTTCCTTGTGTTCATCCGTCATCCTTAGCCACAATTCAAGAGATGTCATTCTGAGCCACAACTCAAGGAATGCCATGTGCTTAACCCCTATCCCGAGCCACAACTCAATGGATACATTCCGAACCACAACTCAAGGAACACCAGCAAGTTGACCTTCGAGATATCACCAAAGCCTTGTAGACAACACACATCGAAGCAAACAAAGCTTCTGCCTCTACATCATCGCCTGGCACTGCTATAGAGCCGTTAGGCGAAATTGGCTTCTAGACCGCCTAGCGGGGGACACGTGCCGCCAATCGCCAAGTGCCTCTGATACCACTGACTTTCAGGTATCGCCAGGCGGGACGACCCTCACCGTCAGGCACCACATGCTCCACTACTCCACTGCTTTGATAGTTATCGCCATGCGATACACCAGTAGTTGTGCAAATATTGGTTTAGTTGCACTATAGACCCTTTGCACCATTTTCCAATCACTATAAACCCTCTTACTCTCTAAATTAGATAATCCCTTCATTTTTCCATTTAATCAATAATTGCACCTTATATTTATATCCATTTAATCACTAAATCTAGGATTTCACCGCAGTTTAGGATATATATTCCTTTCGTCTAATCCTGCACAATACCATTCTACCATTTCCACTCAAAGTCCTTCTCCCCACCTATGAACCTTATAGCATAAATATGGGTTTCATATCCAACTAATGCATCTTCACTTAGTACCTCCTAATTGGTCTACAATTCTTAGTACAGTAATATTTTACCATACTAATACTACCTATCGCACTAGTATTCACTACAAGAAAATTATTTATTATCTATGAAAAATTATCTATGAAATATTTTTCGTATGCAATTTTATTTTATCTATGAAATAATTTCGTAGGTAACATCAATCTTTATGGGTAACAAAAAAATAAATTATATACGAAAATTTCGTATGTAATGATGATAGAATTTTGTGAAAATTTTTCATTCGAAAATTATCTACAAGAGTAAGGGTAGAAAATAAATATGATAAAAGAATAAAATTATTTTAATAAACATTACCTACGAAAAACAGATTTGTATGTAAAGTTTCTTCACTATCCAAAGAAAAGCAGCACGCAAATCCTAATACGAGGAAACAAGCATGCTTTTTTTTGTTTAGTGATTTCAGACTACCTTGATTATTTCTCTCCTCTAACAGACCCAACACGCAGAAGCAGATCCCCTTCCCTCTACACTTCTCAATTTCAAAATTCAGCTCCAATTTCCCTCCTATCACTCATCCTTATAGATAGGTTTTCTTCATCTCCTTCAAATTCCTTGTTCATTTCTTTAATTTCTCTCGTCTCCAATTTGACCGAGAAAATAATTTTTCCTCTGCTCCTACTCATTTTTTACCGACGGTGGTGTAGCCATTTTTGGCAAGCTTTTCGCTCTCGCTCAACCCCTTGTGTCACCAAACTCGTTGTTGGATTCACTGTTCACCAGCAAGGATCGATACATGCCGCCGAAATCTCCTGACTTCGCAACCATCTCAAGGGAATGCACAAAGCTATGAAGTAGCCTCGCTGAAATCACTCGATCTTGCTACCATCTCCGAAGAGGCCACCGTAGTTGGCTTCAACGAATCAAAACTCCACCAGCGGTGTCAACGAGAATTGCCCGTGTTAGCTGCCGATCATTCCTTCTCCGACGACGACGACACTCTTTGTTCTTTTCTTAGAGTCAAACCCTCAATGTCGCCAATCTCACCTTGTTCTCAGGAAGTTTGATTTTATTCAAGCCTTTTCCCTTGTTATCTTTGAATTGTGTTGTAGAACTAGTGAAATAGGTATATAATCATTGTTGTATAAGTTCAAAACAACATTTGCTTCAGTGTAGTAGGTATATAATTTTTGTTCTAATTGCCATGGTGATAAATGCATTGATGATTTTTATTGTGTGGAAGTCTGAGCTCTATATCAGTTGTTGTGATTTCTTGTAGTCATTCTTCTCAATGATTCTCAATAACTTCACAGTATGAAGTTATGCCTTCAGAAGAATGTAGCTTGGTCGCCAAATTTGAGTCAGTGTCAGGGTCACAAGTGTCTTCTATGACATATAATCTCTTGGGAGAACTCCTCAACATATGTTTCATAAGGAACAAGGGTTGCAGCCACACAATTTTCAGCTATTTTCAAACAATAGTCACAGCCACCCAGCCACATAAAACAAACTCTGAATTTCAACAAGTTCACAATTATGCACCAGTTTTTATTTGATATGATATAACAACAATGATTTGATGAGTTTTATTTAGCTATGTGTTACTTTCCGGCATCAGAGCTAAAAAGGTAAAAGCATAATGCACTCTGTTGGACAAGAAATGGAGAAGGGTAATCTAGCTTTCTCTTTATGTTCATTCACCAACCATTCCACTTACTTTTTCTCAGAGACTAAATAATAACTAGCATTTCTACTTCATATCATTCGTCAATCTTAAGGTGTATATCCACAACTTGCTAAGGGGAAGTCTTGGGATGAAGTAAGTTTATCTTGATATGATTTCTCCTATTATGGCTTTGCTTCAGTGTTACAATTCCTATATATGAAAAGAAGCACAAAACTAGCAAGTATCCTAAGGCAACATGTATAGATTTATTTGGTCGTAGTGTTGAGTATCATTTTATTTTTAGATAGGTATTAAGTTAATCTCTTTAAAAATTAAAAACATGCTTTTTCTTTTTGTTTATTAGAAGCATGACCATAATTTCATTTTTAATTTTAAATAAATTATTGTATAGTATTTTTTAAGAAGGGAGGCATTATAAATGTATATGTTAAATCCAAAAAATTATAAATTCTTGAAATTATGTAATAGTATTTAATGTACACTTACTAAAATAAGCTGACTAGCTAGCTACATAATTAATGACTTGATTTTTGAAAGTTTTATATGAGAAAGAACACAAACACAATAATAATCACAAATAATGATAAATTAATGGAGATAAATGAATAAATAATTGTAGGTTTGTTTTGAGGCTCTAATTTAGGAATAGAAATAAGAAGAGGCGTAATTTGAATATTTTCAAGAACTAGAATATTTATTGATGTCATTACTCTATCCTAATTCCCCTTTGATTTACATCATTTTTTTCCCATTAAGTGTTATGTGCTTGTGGAGTACAATTCCTCTTCCCAATTAGAGAATAGGGAACAACTCTTTTGTGTATTATTATTGATAAGAATGGTCTTATTTATAGATACAACATGTAATCCATAAAGAAAACAAATTAATTTAGTTAATACAAATATTTATATAAAGAATAATGAATCATATGAGTATCAATCATATGAGTATTAATTCATAACCATATGAATATTTCAAATTAATTGACATTCTTAATTATATAAACCAATTGATAAATTGATTGACATTCTTAATTATATAAAAAGAATAAATTCTTTTTCAAATGCATATATAGCTTATAAAATAATTTTAACAATTTCAGTATCAGTTACTTCAGCGAAAAAGAGTTTCTCACAATAAAGATATATAATAAAAATTTATTTAATAAAATCAACAAAGTCTAAATAAAGATTAAATGAATATTACTCTTATTATTTATTGAGAAAAAAATGTTAAATGAAATTAATTATGACAATTTAATAAATAATTTTACATAAAAAAAACTCACAAAATAAATTTTAAATAAAACCGGCATAATTTTGTATGTTTGCTTTAAGAGTCACATACCATTGAACCACCATTGTATCTTGTTTAATTTTTTTATTACTATCTAATGTGGACTTAAATTCATTTGTAAATCTCATATAATAGAATAATGTAAACAGCTTTAATGTTTTCTTATAAAGGTGAAACCCTGCATATGTAAGCAGTGAGTGCATCCAATCAAAAGTAACAGTCATACACTAATTATTATTAGTTTGGACTACTACACGTGCGTCATGATTGACCAAGTCAACTATGTTTTACATACTAAGATAATTTTCTAATCCAATCACTGCGTTGGATATCGGCTCTCATTTTCTCATTTTATATACAATGTCTTGTTTTGCTGCCACAATTTTTTGTTTTAATTTATGAAAACAGATCAATTTAATTTTTAATTTAGATAAAGGAGTCTGTTTTTAAACTTATTATGAAATTAGGTTAACTTATAAGAGGGATGAAAATTTTAGGACACTTATCAGGATAAGTTTGGTGCGACGATGTCTACTTTTCTTTTTAGACAAGTTTTCATAATAATGACCATTTTTTTTAAATGTTTCAACTGAAGTTATATTAGGAGCAACAACTTTAAACTATTGTAACTTTTTTTTATTATGAAGATTTCAGTTTGATTTTTCTTTAATCGTAAACTTTTTTTTAATTTGTTTTTATTATTTAATTAAATGTATTATTAACTTGTTTAAAGTAAAGTAATATATACTATTTATTCGGTTATATTTTAATGATTTATTTTTATTTTTATTTAATTAATTTAATGTTTAAAAATAATTTAACTAATTGGATACATAATAAAGATTATTACATCTTTGTCTATATTCATAATTTTCCCGATTGTTTACTATACATTTTAGGGTCTGAAATAAAGTTTGGATTCATATAAATTGATTAATAATCCTCGTTTTGAACAGGATGAAACTGAAGTTCATAAATCTTGTAAAATAATAATATATTTAAAGAAAAAATAAAAACAAATTAAAAGGAAGTTTACTGTAACGTTCCATTTAATTATTAATCGAAATTAAAAGAAACGTCACACACGGATAAATCAATAGCGCAGTTCTGGGGTCTTATACACAGTCCCTACAAGTTCTAGGCACACCACGATGCCAAGAGAACAAGATAAAAGTCTATCAGGAGAATAGAGTAGTAAAACATAAGGCAATACATGGGCCACATACAATACAACCATACAACAAAACGGGTAAGCTAGAGCCGATAACATATTCATCATACAGTCAAATATATTTTCACCATCCCATACTCACACAACATCCAAGCTTGTTATGACTCTTCATTCAATACACTACGACTCGACTCGACTCATCCGGATACGTATAACCTGGTCAGATTCAGCGGATGCTTGCACCTGTGGTGGATACCTCTGCTCACCCCTGAGCTATGTGTTACAAGTGTTACAATGAATCGATTTTCCCTCACCACAAGGTTAGCCCTTAATGAATTTCAGGCCTGCTGCTACTCTCACCACAGGAGTCAGTCCGCTCTAGGTGAGACTAACTGACTCCTTAGAGTGTTAGAATGCAACCTTACCTTGAATCCTTACCTAGTCATACAGATGGGGCACCACCATGGACACCCACTAATAGGGGCCATGGAATTACGTCCCGACCACTGAAGCGCAACCCTGAAAGTCTCACCTAGAGACCCCAAGGAATTATGCACTGACACGGACCAACATACATAAACAACCAAGAATTTATACATACGTTGCACATAAGATTTCAACCCAAAACCCATAACAAATCTCCATTTCTCATATGTTGAATCATTACCAACTCGTTATTCCTGATCATGAGTAAAGTGTTTCTCCTCATACCAACCATACCAAAGGTTTACGAACCACCAAGATTCATTATTGCTCATGCCAAGTTTGTGACCCCAACACATACATATGTAACCAACTTAACATATACAATTCACGTAGAGATCATGCGAAGCTCATAATCCCCCCACATATAATCTCCTCCCAACATGCATACCCATTCCCCCCCATACCATCACATAATAGTACAATAGAACACAGTTCAACCACCAAAAGACATGAAAACCCCAAACTGAACGAATTCTCGCTCAAACCGTCGCTCAGGCTGAGGAGCCTTGCCTAGGCGAGAAACTCTCGCTCAGGCGAGTCCTCTCCGCCTAGGCGAGAGTTCGCGAATCTGGAACAAGGGCCTCTGCACGTTCTCGTTTAGGCGAGACTTGCCTCGCCTGGGCGAGACGCTCGCTTGCTCGAAATTGAGCGAGTCGCCTAGGCGACCATTTGCGCGAGAAGGTCTGGGCGAGCCTCTGCTCACCTCGCCTGGGCGAGACGTGCTCGCCTGGGCGAGTTTAACAGTCACCGCCACTGTCGTGCCTGTAACAGCCAACAACAACACCAACCACTGCAAGCAATCTCCACAACATACAAGTTCAAGAATCATAAAAATGTACCGCAAAACAGTTTACAAACACATTAACAGTGAGGTTCTATCTTCCCGTACCTGGACAAGCTAGCTGAAAACCTCGACACCCAAACTGTGGAGGACGAACAACTTCTAGGAACGGACTCGAAGCTGGAAAACAGTGTGAGAATGGGTCATTTCGGAACCCTAACAATAACTTACGAAAAATAGGCCAAGGAAGGAAACTACGAGTCTGAGAGCACTTACGTGAGCTAAGAACGGCCAAACGAGAGGCGGACTGTCAACACAGCGGAACCCTAACGGAGAGAGTGCAGCTGCGGCTCTAAGCACCAAGGTAGAAGAAATCTAAAAAGTGTGGAATTAGGTCAGACTCGGGTGGCTTTATCTTTTGGGCCACCCTAAGGCCCAATAGCTTAAAGCTTTAAGGCAGGAAATCTGGGCCTTACATTCTCCCCGACAACAAAAATTTTTGACCTCGAAAATGAAAACTTACCAGGTAAAAAGGTGTGGGTGTGATTTCCTCATGTCCTCCTCTAATTCCCAAGTCGAGTCACCTGTCCTCTGATCCCAAATGACCTTAACAAGACTGACGACTTTTCCTCAACGTTCCTCCACCTTGCTATCCTCAAGAGCTGTAGGTGGTACTTCCACCGTGAGGTCTTCCCTGATCTGTATACTCTTAGCTTCCAACACGTGGGCCGGATCAAATACATACTTCCTCAGCTGTGACACATGAAACACCGGATGAAGGTTCGCCAACTACGGGGGTAAAGCTATCTCATAGGCCACCGGTCCGATCCTCGTCGTGATCTGATACGGGCCAAGGAATTTAGGAGAAAGTTTCCTTGAGCGGAGAGCCCTTCCCACGCCCGTGGTTTGGGTCACCCTCAATAATACATGATCACCGGCTGCAAACTCCAAAGGCCTCCTCCTACGATCTGCATAGGCCTTCTGCCTACTCTAAGAAGCCTGCATCCTGCTCCTCACCATCCTCACCTTCTCGGTGGTCTGTTCTACCAATTCTGGTCCAACCAACACTGTTTCTCCATCCTGATACCAGCAAAGAGGAGTCATACATCTCCTGCCATAAAGAGCCTCGTATGGCGCCATGCCAATGCTCACATGAAAACTGTTGTTGTAGGTGAATTCTATCAAAGGCAATACCTCATCCCAAGCACCCAGATGATCCAATATGCACGTCTGCAGTAAGTCCTCAAGTGACTGGATAGTCCTCTCCGACTGGCCATCCGTCTGGGGGTGATAAGCTGAACTCATGGTGAGCTTGCTACCCATCGCACCCTGTAGTGTCTGCCAAAACCGAGACGTGAACCGTGGATCTCTATCGAAAACTATGCTCGAAGGCACTCCATGAAGCCTCACTATCTCTTTAATGTACAGCCGGGCCAACTTGGCCATTGACATCCTCAAGTTCATCACCAAAAAGTGGGCACTCTTGGTCAATCGGTCCACTATCACCCAGATGGTGTCATGTCCTCTAAAAGTCCGCGGAAGATGAGTCACAAAGTCCATGGAGATGCTGTCCCATTTCCATATTGGTATCTCTAAAGGCTGTAAGATCCCACCAGGCCTCTGATGCTCCACCTTAGCCTTCTGGCACGTCAAACAGGCTGATACAAACTGTGCCACGTCCTTCTTCATCCCCTGCCACTAGAAGGTCTCCTTGAGGTCCTGGTACATCTTAGTCATGCCAGGATGCAAGCTAAGACGACTTTTGTATCCTTCCTCAAGGATCAACTTCCTCACCTCTACATCATTAGGTACACAGATTCTGCCCTGAAACCTCAGTATACCATCATCACTCAAAGCAAAATCTTTAGCCTCATCTGACCCAAGCTGTTCTCTAACTCTGTTCAGACTGGCATCCAATAACTGCCTCTCTCTGATCGAGTCCAAGAAGTCACTAGATATAGTAAGGGTACTACACCTAATGATCTCGGACCCCAACTCCACCTGTATCCTCATGTCTCAGAATTTCTCTAGTAGTTCCACCTCCTTAATCATAAGGTGTGCAATATGCACGGTCTTCCTACTCAAGGCGTCTGCCACTACATTCGCCTTCCCTGGGTGGTATAGGAGCTCGAAGTCGTAGTCCTTCAGGAATTTCATCCATCTTCTTTGTCTCATGTTCAGCTCCTTTTGGTCAAACAGATACTTGAGGCTCTTATGATCGCTGAACACACGGAACTGTGCACCATAGAGATAATGCCTCCAGATTTTTAAGGCAAATACTATCGCTGCCAACTCAAGGTCATGAGTGGGGTAATTACGCTCATGCACCTTAAGTTGTCATGAAACATACGCCACTGCCTTCTTTTCTTGCATCAAGACACAACCAAGCCCGAGGTGAGACGCGTCGCAGTAGACTTCAAACAGTTTCCCCACATCCGGTATCACCAATATAGGAGCACTCGTCAACCTCCTCTTTAGCTCCTGGAAGCTCTCCTCACACTTGTTCGTCCAAGTGAAGGGTTGGTCCTTCCGAGTGAGAAGTGTCAGGGGTGCCACTATGTTGGAGAACCCCTCTATAAATCTCCTATAGTAGCCCGCCAACCCTACAAAACTCCTGATCTCCGTGGCAGATTTAGGACTTTCCCACTTTACCACTGCTTCTACCTTTGCTGGGTACATAGCAATCCCCTGGGCGGATATCACATGCCCCAAAAACTGAACCTCATCCATCCAGAACTCACACTTAGACAATTTGGCATACAGCTGCTTCTCCTTCAAGACCCCAAGTACCAACCTCAGGTGTTCCGCATGTTCTTCCTGAGTCCGGGAATAGATAAGGATGTTGTCTATGAAGACTACGACAAACTTATCTAGGAAAGGCCGGAAGATCCTGTTCATGTAGTCCATGAACACTGCGGGAGCGTTGGTCACGCCAAACGGCATAACCACATACTCATAGTGGCCATACCTTGACCTGAAGGCTGTCTTTTGTATATCATCAGCCTTTACCAAAATCTGGTGGTAACCTGATCGCAGATCTATCTTCGAGAACACTGACGACCCATGCAACTGATCCATCAAGTCATCAATTCTCGAAAGCGGATACTTGTTCTGGATAGTCATCTTGTTCAGTTGCCTGTAATCCATACACAGGCGTGAACTCCCATCCTTCTTCTTCACCAACAAGACTAGTGCTCCTCAAGGTGAAGTGCTGGGTCGGATGCACTGTTTCTCCATCAACTCTTCTATCTGTTTCTTGAGTTCAACTAACTCCACTAGAGCCATGCGGTAGGGAGCCATCGATACTGGACCTGTCCCCGGCACTAGATCGATAGAGAACTCCACTTCTCTATTGGGAGGCAATCCTGGAACCTCCTCCGAGAATACATCTCCAAAATCCTGCACAACTAGTATCACTGATGTCGCCTCTCCTCTTTCCACCTCCATATGTGTGAAGATCATGTAACATTGCGCCCCGTCATGTAGTTCCTTCATAACACCCTGAGAAGACACCAACTCAGGCTCCTCTGCGTCGGGAAAAAGCAGCTTCTTCTCTCGATAATCTATTAGAACGCGATTGGTAGAGAGCCAATCCATTCCTAAGATCACCTCCAACTTTTGTAGAGGTAGACAGATCAAGTTCACCCTGTACCCGCGTCCCTCTACCTCCACTAGAAGTCTAGCACACAAGGACGACGTCCTGACCAGACCCGACGTCGGGGTAGATACTGCAAGTTCACACTGTAGCTCGCGCATCGGCAGACCCAAACGCTCCACACAAGCAAATGACACAAATGAGTGTGTCACTCCAGAATCAAACAGTACACACAAAGATTCACCCGCTATCATGCATCGACCCATAACAAGATTACCTGAGCCTGCAGCCTCTGTCCCAGTCATAGCATATACCCTGCCTGTCGCCTGAGGCCTATTGCCTCTGTCCCTCATCTGATGCTGATGGGGAGTCTGAACTAGAGGGCGTGCTGCTGCCCTGGCAAGGTTGGGACAGTCCTTCCCAAAGTGGCCTTCCTTACAAGAGTTGTTGCATCGGCAATAACCCTCCATACGCGGGCAGGCACTCCTCAGATGAGGGCCTCCACATATGTAGCACTGAACTCGGCCCTACTGTGGAGAAAAGCTCCTAGACCCCTGAGGCTGATGGTGTGGTCTATCATACGGTCTCTTCCGCTCCTCATGTCTGGGCTTGGATCCAGATGGTCCACTGATCCTCTGAGGCGGTTGTGGGTGCTGTGGGCGCTGACTTTCCACCACGCGCTTCATCTTCTCCATCACTCTGGCCTTCTCTACCAAAGCGACAAAATCCTTGATGGACAAGGGGGCTACCATCAAGCGAATATCACCGCGAAGGCCGTTCTCGAACTTACGGCATCTCCACTCCTCGTCAAGTGGCAGTGTATAGAAGCGATTGAGGTGCTTGAACCTCTCAGCGTACTCTGTTACAGTCTTCCCTCCTTGGGTCAACTGGAGGAACTCCACCTCCTTGGCGTACCGGATGCTATCTGGAAAATATTCAGAGAGGAACCTCTCCCTAAATGTCTCCCACGTCACCGGCTCCTCTCTCTCCTTAAGGATGGATTTGGTGCTGATCCACCAATGCTCTGCCTCTCCCGTGAGCATGTATACCGAGAACGCCAACATGTTCTCCACAGGGCACATTTTGGCGTCATAGATGCGCTCCAGGTCCTTCAGCCATTGGTCTGCGGCGTCAGGACTGGTCTTTCCATCAAACTTTGCCGGGTGGTGCTTCAGAAAGTCCTCCAAGCTTCACTCCCTGACTGCAGATCGTGGTTCACGACCAAACACAGGGACAGTCGCCCCGTTCTCCTCCAGCTAGCGGAGGGCCTCCATGTGCTGTCGATGAGCATCCTCAACAGCTACCCTCGCAGCCTCCATCTGCTGCATCACTGCCTGCTGCTGCTCAAGCGACGCCGCTTGTCGCTGCATGGATGCCTCATGTTGCTGCTTCATCGGAGCACTCTGCTGTGCCATCGCCGCTACCATCTTCTCTATTGCTCTGGCGATGTCAGGTACGTCTCCCTAGGATGATTGCGGAGTCCTACCAGGAGGTGCCATAGTTCACTGGCACACAGAAAATCACTTGGTTAGGCACGAAAAAGGCAAGAATTTAACTAAGAACACTAAGAAGACACAGAGAAAGCTAAACGGACATCCAACTCCACAGACCTAAGGAATGACCACTCTGATACCATAAATGAAACGTCCCATTTAATTATTAATCGCAATTAAAAGAAACGTCACACACGGATAAATCAATAGCGCAGTCCTGGGGTCTCACACACAGCCCCTACAAGTTCTAGGCACACCACGATGCCAAGGGAACAAGATAAAAGTCTAACAGAAGAATAGAGTAGTAAAACATAAGGCAATACATGGGCCATTGCCCTAAATAACCATGACGGGAAAATTAAACTTCAGCCCAGATGGCTAAGCAGCGGAATCGCCATTTCCTTGCGGACCACGAGAACCTCACCCATCTGCTCCCATCAATCACATTGATGATCATCGGGAGAAAGAGTAGCCACATACAATACAACCATACAACAAAATGGGTAAGCTAGAGCAAACAACATATTCATCATACAGTCAAATATATTTTCACCATCCCATACTCACACAACATCCAAGCATGTTATGACTCTTCATTCAATACACTACGACTCGACTCGACTCATCCGGATACGTATAATCTGGTCAGATTCAGCGGATGCTTGCACCTGTGGTGGATACCTTTGCTCACCCCTGAGCAATGTGTTACAAGTGTTACAATGAATCGATTTTCCCTCACCACAAGGTTAGCCCTTAATGAATTTCAGGCCTCCTACTACTCTCACCACAAGAGTCAGTCCGCTCTCGGTGAGACTAACTGACTCCTTAGAGTGTCAGAATGCAACCTTACCTTGAATACTTACCTAGTCATACAGATGGGGCACCACCATGGACACCCACTAACAGGGGCCATGGAATTACGTCCCGACCACTGAAGCGCAACCCTGAAAGTCTCACCTAGAGACCCCAAGAAATTATGCACTGACACGGACCAGCATACATAAACAACCAAGAATTTATACATACGTTGCACATAAGATTTCAACCCAAAACCCATAACAAATCTACATTTCTCATATGTTGAATCATTACCAACTTGTTATTCCCGATCATGAGTAAAGTGTTTCTCCTCATACCAACCATACCAAAGGTTTACCAACCACCAAGATTCATTATTGCTCATGCCAAGTTTGTGACCTCATGCACATACATATGTAACCAACTTAACATATACAATTCATGTAAAGATCATGCAAAGCTCATAATCCCCCCACATATAATCTCCTCCCAACATGCATACCCATTTCCCCCCCATACCTTCACATAATAGTACAATAGAACACAGTTCAACCACCAAAAGACATGAAAACCCCAAACTGAACGTATTCTCGCTCAAACCGTCGCTCAGGCTGAGGAGCCTCGCCCAGGAGAGAGTCTCTTGCTCAGGCGAGTCCTCTCCGCCTAGGCGAGAGTTCGCGAATCTGGAATAGGGGCTTCTGCACGTTCTCGTTTAGGCGAGACTTGCGTCGCCTGGGCGAGACTTGCGTCGCTTGGGCGAGACGCTCGTTTGCTCGAAATTGGGCAAGTCGCCTAGGCGACCATTTGCACGAGAAGGTCTGAGCGAGCCTCTGCTCACCTTGCCTGGGCGAGACGTGCTCGCTTGGGCGAGTTTAACAATCACCGCCACTACCATGCCTGTAACAGTCGTATTTTGCGCATACCAACAACAACACCAACCATTGCAAGCAATCTCCACAACATACAAGTTCAAGAATCATAAAAATGTACTGCAAAACAGTTTACAAACACATTAACAGTGAGGTTCTAGCTTCACGTACCTGGACAAGTTAGTTGAAAACCTCGACACCCAAACTGTGGAGGACGAACAACTTCTAGGAACGGACTCCAAGTTGGAAAACAGTGTGAGAATGGGTCATTTCAGAACCCTAACAACAACTTACGAAAAACAGGCTAAGGAAGGAAACTACGAGTCTGAGAGCACTTACGTGAGCTAAGAACGGCCAAACGGGAGGCGGACTATCAACACAGCGGAACCCTAACGGAGAGAGTGCGGTTGTGGCTCTAAGCACCAAGGTAGAAGAAATCTGAAAAGTGTGAAATTAGGTCAGACTCGGGTGGCTTTATCTTTTGGACTAGCCCTAAGGCTCAATAGCTCAAGGGCAGCCCTTAAAGCTTTAGGGCAGGAAATTGGGGCCTTACATTTACAATTAAAAATAATAATCAAATTGAAATCTGATGACTTCATCCTGACACAGTGACAGTCCTTTTTTATGACTAAAGGGTTATGGACCCCTAAATTTTTTTATATTTAAATAATTTAATATATAATTTTAAATATATTTTTTAAAATTTTATTATTTTTAATATTTTTTATGTATTTTATTTCTAAAATTTTTTATACATATATTTATTTATAAGAAAAAGTCTTTTTTTTACATTTATTTTTCAATTTTACCTTTCAAATATTTTTTAAATAAAATTAATTAATTTATTAATATTATCTTTTTTTTAATTTAACTCTTTTTTTATTTGATTTTTTTAAACTTAATCATTATAAATGAAAATTAATTATAGTAAAATTAAAAAAATTATTTATATTTACTTTTATAATTATGGGATTACGCTTTCTAGTTCTTATTTTTGTTATATCAATTTTTGAATAAATGATGTAATTTGATCTTTTTTTATTGTTAAATTTATTGAATCGAATTAAGGTTTTTGCATCAAAATTGAAGTTGTGAATAAGGATGGTTTCCTTTGTTGGTGTAATTAATATAATCCTAGTGTTAATTTTGATGAAAAATCTTTATTCTGCTTCAAAATATTTAACGAAAAGGATTAAATTGTATCAATTTTTAAAAAATTGGAACCAAATTGGGACTAAGAAAATTAGAAGACCAATTTGACATTTTTGAAAAAAAGATATATCAATTTTGACACCCCCAATATATTGGTCAAAGATCCGTCACTGACAAGTGTCATGAAGTTGTCATCCTCTTACGACTTCACCAAATTTCATAATAATTTTAAACATAGACCCCTTTATATAAATTATAATTGATCTCTAAAATATTATTATCAAGGTTTTGGATATCAAAAGAATTATTTTATAAATTGGTCACTAAATATTAGTCAATTAGTAACCAATTTAATAAATAATTACAATTTTTTATTTATAATAGTGATTATTTTGATAATCAATAATTTTTTATTTTGTAGATTAATATTTAAATTGGTCACTAATGACTAACAATTTTTTATCACCAAGATTAATTATTATTTAAGAGTTTTGTTGTATTGAATTTATTAACAAAATTCTCTTAAGGAACAAAACGTGTTTATTACCTGTAACAATACAAAACTAAGTAAACAATATCGTTAATTTTGTTTTTAAAGCCTTCTTTTTGTTACAAAATTATCTATTTAAAAATATTTATTTAATTATTTATTCTAAAATCCTCATTTTCAGTTTATAAAATCGTCTAATAATTGCTTTTTCCGTAAATATGGGTTATGTAATTGATGGTGGGGACTACAAACGCGTCAACAGATTGATTCAGTAGATTTTCTGTATGTATGGGAATGGTGAGTGATTTATGTGGAAACGGAACTTTCTAATTTTTGACTTATTTGTCTCTATCTCTTTAATATCTCGAAAGGTTCTCGTAGTTTACAAATTTCAATACACAGACAAAATGACATAATTGACTACTCTACACCCCAATTCATCACAGCCACTTAAAGAAGAAAATATGGATTCAATTTAATCAGTTTCATGGTGAAATAACCCATTTCCTCTGATTACCCCAGCTTTCTTAATTAAATATTTAACAAGTTTTTAATCTAATATTTATTTGAACTTTCTAAGTATTAAATATATTAAGTAAAATATATACGAAAAAGAATTAAAAACAGAATCTATCATCAATAAGTCATTGAAAAGCAGCTAGTGTGTGTGTGTGTATATATATATATATATATATATATATATTGTTGGTGTATGGCCGAGTACATTCCGGTCCAATAAGACAGAAATATCCGGGATGACTCCGGCCCAAGTATGAGGCACATTCGTTGTGGTCCAGTCACTGGGGTACCTGCTTTTCATCTTTTCTCCAACACAACACAGAGGGCCCAATGAGTGTAATGGCCGGATATATCTCGGCCCCTCTTGGCCGAGTACATCCCAGCCCAAGGGAGTGGCAGATGGAACATGTGATTATGACGCAGAGGTACAGAGGAGCAGCGTGCAATCTCAGCCAAAAAAAAAGGAGTTGATATTTGGCGAAGTACAGACGGGCAAACCCCACAAAGGAAGGAGTTGATATCTGGCGAAGTACAGACGGGCAAACCCCAAACAAGGAAGGAGTTGATATTTGAGAAGTACAGACGGCCAAACCCCAAAAAGGAAGGGGTTGATCTTTGACAAAAGTACAGAGAGACAAATCTCATAATGGAAAGAGCTGATCTTTAACAAAGACACAGAAGAACAATCTCAGCCAATAAGGAAAGAATCGATGCGTGTAACCTCAGTCGGAAAGGGAAAGAAGCGATCCTCGGATACAAACGGCGCACAAATAATAATAATAGGTCCATTAAGAAATTAGTATAAATTAAGGCCTAGTGAACAGGTAAAGGTATGCTTTTCTCACTAACCAATTACACCTCATATCAATCACTTTCTGACTTGAGCGTCGGAGTGCCTACAGGTACCCCCACCCCCGGAGTGCAGACGGCAAAGAGATCCATGAGGAGTCCAGGGAGGAACAAGAGGAGTTTCGACACATAGGATTCTTGAGATCGTCTGGTTTCGCACCTAAATAGTATCGATCAAGTACAATTGGCACCCACCGTGGGGCTAGACAACTCTCAAGAAGGATGGTGTCGACGAGAGTAGCAGTCGATCAAAATGCAGTAGCAGCAGAGGTGCAACGAGAAATGAACCGCTAGTTGGAGGAATTGAGATGCAAGAACGAGGAAGAAATAAACGCACTGAGAGAGGAGAACCAACGGATGCGAGCACAAATTGAGCATAATCCCCTACAAAGGGAGGAATCTTGTAGCAATGAAGAGGGAAGGGACGGTAGCAGGCGAGACGAGTCCCGAATACAGACCACCACCAACCAAACAGAAGCAAGGCCCAGAGCAGCTAGACGCCACCCCTTCGTGGACGGGATCATGGAGGTGGAACTTCCCGCGTGTTGGAAGGGGTTGACTATGAGCCAGTACGATGGGACTACTGATCCGGAGGAGCACGTAGACCTCTTCACCACCCAGGCAGGATTGTATACTTCGGATGACGCAATCCTCTATCGTGTTTTCCCAACATCCCTAAAGGGACCTGCACTCAATTGGTTCACATGATTACCACCCAACTCTATCGATTGTTTCGATACGTTGGCCACCCGTTTAGGCATACAGTTCGCCACCAACAAGCCACACCATCTTACTTCTCTGGCATTGGTGAATATACGACAGGAAAAGGAGAGTCTCTGCAGGAATTTATAAAGTGATTTGGGAAGATATCTTTGAATATCTCTAATTTGAATCCTGAGGTCGCCATGCACCACCCCATAACAGCACTAAAGCCTGGCCCTTTCGTTGACAGTCTATGCAAGAAGCCCGTGAACAATCTGGATGAGCTTCGGACCAGGACCACCAAATTCATGCAGATGGAGGAACTGAAAGAGTTTCGCAATACAACTCGATCAGACGCCCAGGAGAAAAGGCACCATGATAGAGAGCAAATGTTAGCATCGCGATCTAGCCACAAGTTCAAAGACTCTAGGCAGCCGAAATACAACAGATACACGCCCCATGTGTCCAACAGAGCCAAAATTCTAGAGGAAGCACTAAACACCGATCTAATAACAGCCCCTCGAATGATCCCGACTCCCCTGAACGCCGATACCACCAAGCATTGTCGGTATCACCGAAATTATGGGCACATAATGGAAAATTGTTTTACCTTGAAAAATAAAATCGAGGAACTGATACAGGCTGGACACCTGAGAAGATTTGTAAAATGGGAAGGCGGGGGATTCTCTTCCAGGGGAGAACGAGAAAAACGCTACGAGGAACAACAAAGAAGGACATCAGGATACCGAGAGAGGGAAGGAGAGGGCACCCGAAGAAGGGTCGAACCCAAAAAAGATGATGAGCGGGATACGAGAGAAAGACCGCTGAGAGGAGTAATCAATTATATTTTAGGAGGCTTTGTAGGAGGTGGAGCCACTAGATCGGCAAGAAAGAAGTACGTACAAGCAATTCAGAGCGTCCATGCCGTAACAGTATGTCCCAGGCGACACATGCCACCCATCACGTTCTGAGACGATGATTTCCAAGCGATCGACTCCCAGCATGACGACCCAATGGTGATATCAGTAGAGATCGAGGACTTCGCAGTAAGAAAAACCCTGGTGGACCCGGGTAGTTTGGTGAATATCCTATACTGGGGCACTTTCAGAAAGCTGAGAATTCCATAAGGGAAAATTCAACAGTACTCAGAGCCGATCGTGGGCTTTTCAGGAGAGCGAGTGAATACGAAAGGCTACGTTGACTTGTTCACCAAATTCGGGACAAGAAGCATAACACGAACGGTAAAAATTCGATACCTTATTGTTGACGCTCACACCTCTTATAATATTTTGCTAGGGAGACCTTCATTGAACATGCTTGGTGCGGTGATATCCACATATCACTTAGCTATAAAATTTTTGTCAACTTCGGGAGACATAGTCACTGTACATGTAGACCAGCCAACTGCACGCAGATGCTACACAGACAGCTTGAGAGAAAGACTCATACACCAAGTTGAGAGCCCAACACCGCTATAATACCAAAATCAAACCCAAGTCCTTTCACCAGGGAAATCTAGTGTGGCGAATGACAAGTGCTGCCCGAAAACATGAGGGGAAGTTCTCGCCCAACTGGGAATAGGGCCATTCCGTGTCAAGGAAGTTGTGGGTAAATGCGCATACAGATGGGAACACCTATCAGGTGTCTCTATTCCAACAACCTGGAACGCCTCACATCTGAAGTATTACAGTTAGTTTTTTAAATGCTTGTTTTTTATTTTCAGACTTCTTACGAACGATTTGTGGATTGATTGCATAATAAGTGGTGTCTCTTTCCTACCTTGATTCATTATTATTACTCTACGCTTACATTTTCCATCGCTGAAGCACACACACATTTAAGCCAAGTGCATCAATCAAATACTTTCTTAGCATTCTCTCTATGGGAAAGGAAGCTTCATCAAACTAGATGATCCCCCCATATCTATATCAATGGGAAAGGAAGCTTCATCAAACCAGATGATCCCCTCATATCTGTATCAATGAGAAAGGAAGCTTCATCGCCCTAGATGATCCCCTCATATCTATATCAATGGAAAAGGAAGCTTCATCGCCCTAGATGATCCCCCCATATTGATAAAATAAATACGACAAAGATGACACATAACAACACACAAAAGCGAACTTACTAACCTAGTAGGGCAGGAGGCCAACCATATCTCGGCCAGGAATGGCCAGGTACATCTCGACCAAGACACATGTTGGCAGCATCACAACCACATCCCAGCTAGGAATGGCCGGGTACATCCCGTCCAGGAATGGCAGGGTACATCTCGGCCAAGACACATGTTGGCAACGTCACAACCACATCCTAGCCAGGAATGGTTGGGTACATCTCGTCCAGGAATGGCCAGGTACATCTCGACCAACCACACTTTTTCTTTCCTTCATACTCGATTTTACACATTTCAGCCTCTTGTTTCACTTCGTTCACTACGAGACTGGGGGGGCTGGTGTTGGTGTATGGCCGGGTACATCCCGAACCAATAAGACAGAAATAGCCGGGATCACCCCGGCCCATGTATGAGGCACATTCGTTGTGGCTCAGTCACTTGGGTACCTGCTTTTCACCTTTTCACCAACACAACACAGAGTGCCCAATAAATGTAATGGTAAGATATATCTCAGCCCCTCTTGGCCGAGTACATCCCGGCCCAAGGGAGTGGCAGAACATGTGATTATGACGCAGAGGTACAGAGGAGCAGCGTGCAATCTCAGCCAAAAAAAAAGGAGTTGATATTTGGCGAAGTACAGACTGGCAAACCCCACAAAGGAAGGAGTTGATATCTGGCGAAGTACAGACGAGCAAACCCCAAAAAAGGAAGGAGTTGATATTTGAGAAGTACAGACGGCCAAACTCCAAAAAGGAAGGGGTTGATCTTTGACAAAAGTACAGACGGACAAATCTCAGAATGGAAAGAGCTGATCTTTAACAAAGACACAGAAGAACAATCTCAGCCAATAAGGAAAGAACCGATGTGTGTAACCTCAGTTAGAGAGGGAAAGAATTGATCCTCGGATACAAACAGCGCACAAATAATAATAACAGGTCCATTAAGAAATTAGTATAAATTAAGGCCTAGTGAACAGGTAAAGGTACGCTTTTCTCACTTACCAATTACACCTCATATCAATCACTTTCTGACTTGAGCGTCGGAGTGCCTACAGGTACCCCTACCCCCGGAGTGTAGATGGTAGGGAGATCCATGAGGAGTCCAGGGAGGAACAGGAGGAGGTTCGACATAGAGGGTTCTTGAGATCGTCTGGTTTGGCACCGAAATAGTATCGATTAGGTATATATATATATATATATATATATATATATATATATATATATATATATATATATATATATATATATATATATATATATTATGCATGTCTTGAAAAAAAGGAATACGACACGTTTCCATTGAACCAAGAATTCAAATTCTGAATATTTTGTCTAGTCTCTTCTTTCTCAGAGATGATCCTGTCATTGGTGAAGTGTGATGGCATCTGCCAAGAGGAACCCAGTATTTTTTTTATATTATTTAATAATTTTCTACAATATTTTTATAAATAAGTTCAAACTACTATTTTATTTTATGTTTTTTAAAATTAAAATATAATACAAGATAAAAAATAATATTGTTATATTAATTATTAGTTTTTATTGAAGTGTTATATTTACAAATATAAATGCATATTGAGTAAATTTTTCTATGTATAATAACTTTTTTACAAGATCTTTATTGATAAATTGAAACTATTATTTTAATTTATGTTTTTAAAATTAAAATATAATACACGATTAAAAAACATACTATTATACTAATTACTAGATTTTATTGGAATGTTATATTTACAAATATAAATGCATTCAATGGACTTTCTAGTTGTACTAATAACGTATGAATTATTAATATGTAATGAATCTATTATAATAAATTTAAAGTACTGTTTAGCTTTCAACAAGAAAAGACAGGTAAATTTGAAATATAAAAATAAATAAATTTAAAGTTAACTCATTTATAAACAATATATGCAAGTTTTAATAAAAATGACATTTGATTGATAATTCACTGTAACAATAAAGTTAAAACATTTGATCTGAAAGATATGTTATATTCAATAAAACCGTATTATCATAATATATCAATTTGACAGGTTTTTGTATTATTTTCTCGCGGTTCCATAAAATTTGATGAGGACCCGGTTCGGTTCGATTCTTTTCAAACTAAGCACATTGTTTGAAGTATACAAGCCAATTTTCATTTGAGAACAAGGTCGTAATTCCCCTGTGTGAAAAGCCGGAGCACTTTCTGGTTTCTGTTGCTTTGTTGGTGCTTCATTTTGAAATGGTCAAACAGTACTGAGGGTTAGTTGTACAACCAAAATTATTCTTTTGACTTGGAGTATGAATTAAGTCATAACTTTATGTTGGACTTTTAGAGTTAAGAGTTACTAAATTGAGATTACATAAATATGTCTAATTTCTATTTATATAAAAAAGATTATATCACTTTTAATCTAAAATCATATAAGTTTATTAACTTTTTATTTTATATGATATTTAACTTTGTCGATGTAAAACTTAAATCGGGATTTGAATTATTCCTTACACTTCTAAAAGTATAGAGAAATTAAGAGGGTGTAGTGTGTAATATTCATCCATGAAGTGAAAATCACCTTCACAATATAAGAAAAAGCGTGCAGAGGTTGTTTGCCTAATTTTTATCTCACTTTTTCCCTTGAAAGGAGAATTTGAGTCCTACACTAAACTCTTGAAATTATAATGGACTTAAAAGGATCATTATTTGATCGTATCGACTCTAAAATCCTGATTCATGATATTATAATGAAAAACACATGCAATTATATATACAAAATTAGTATTAAATTTAAATAAAGTATCTATTGCTTGTATTAAATGACATTTAAATGTAAACTTTAATTCTATAAAAATATGAGTGTAAGGATCCAATTTTTAATAAATAAGCGTTATCAAATATATAGGTTAGTACGTAATTATATCAATAAGTGTTGCGGTTTGCACAATTGTCTGTGACAGAGATCGAGTGGCCAAGTCACAATTCAAGTGAGATTCCTAGTAGGACAATTGCTGAGAGAAAGATTGTTGTATGTGACATCAATTATTCCATGGTAGAAGATAAGTGGGCCGAGTCACAATCAAATCATGATGCTTGGGTTGTTACACTTTTAAGTAAAAAGAGTTGCGCCTGTCACAAGTTTAATTCTTGGTGAGCAATCGTTAAGGGAGAGATTGTTGCAGGTTGCACAATTGTCATCACTCATCCATTCTTACCTCTCAAGAGTTATAACTATATCATGACTCTCACAACTAAGTATTTTTCTCTAAGTGAGTCCAATACTAGCAGAGTCAAAATAATCATCCACACATAGTAATCACTACCTTCTCATTCCAGGTAGTTCATATCAAACCACACTACTATATTCAAAGATTTCCAAGACTATCATCACTCACACAATTCATACACCATTTTTTCCACATTTAAATCACTAATTATGATTTGATCAACACATGCATAATTGCATAATTTAAAACATCAAAATCATGAATCATTGAAGGTGGCACCCAACGGTGCTCATGGGTACCCAATGGCCAAGCCTTTGGAGCCCATTGTCAAGTGAACGTCCAACAGTTCCTAGGTAGTGTTCAGTGCTCCAGACTACTAGAACTCACTATTAATGAGCGTCTAGCGGTCCTTGGGTAGCGCCCCAGACCATTGGAGTTCAGTAACTTCAATTCTCAATGTTGCGCCTAACGCTTTCTAAGAAAAAAAAATTAAAAAGTGAACTTACTTTATTCTTAACTCTAATTAGTTAGATGTGTAGAGCTCTATGCTAAAATTACTCATATGGTATTTGATCTTTAAAAGGATGAAGAATAAGATCATAATTATAGAAAGAAGGTAGGAGTAAGCTTTAGATAGAAGTTATAAAGATAATGATTTTTATAAAATAAAACTCGATTAATAAAAAAGTTATTTATAATCTTAACCTTTTATTAATAAAATAATCGAGATATTTAAAAATCATTACTACTTATAAACTATTTTCAAACTATTTTCTAGATCTTATAATGAATATAACTTTCATAATGTAACAAAACATTAAATTTGTTATAATCACTCTAATCAAACTATTCTTATTTAACAAATTATATTACAAATAAAGAAGTTAATGCAAAGTTGAGACGAGTATAAATAGTTCATGTATTTTCGTCCTCTTAATTTCAATGTTTTTATTTTTTAAATCTTTGTTCTTCTAGTTTTACCGTACAATACTTTTAATATGTTAAGTCCTATCTAAACTAGTTTCTTAATTTATAAGATACTATCCAAATTATATAAAACCTAAATAAACAATATAATTTAATATAAGAATGGCAATGAAACAAATTTACTTGTAAAAACTAAAACTGAACTTCATATATTTTAAAAGAAAAAAAAAATTTTATCCATAAGTTTTGAACAAAAACAAAATTAAAAATGATATACTCTAAGCTATTCAAATGTTTATAATATAAATTTAACATAGTTCATTTTATTTAAGTAAGTAAATATTAATAAATTTATTTTTATTTAAAAGATCAAATAGCTATTTTAGCAATATAAAAGATCTGGTTGGTAAAAAAGCATGCAGAATAAACTAAACTTTTATTAAATATTGTAAAAACTTATATAATATAAATGTGACAAATCGAAAACGTTATATGCTTTTAACCTACTGTGTTGAAAAACTATTTTGTTACGCTCATTTGTCAAAATGTCTGCGTTGGCAGCATTGCACGCATGGACAGATGTTTGGTTAGCAAAGGCAAGGCCAATAAACAGACAGCAACTGTAGCACACCGACACATTGATAATCGCTATCAAATTGGAAGCTGGGGATCACTTACGTGGCACATTCTTTTCAAACACTCTAGGGGCTTCTGCAACTAAAAAGACTTCAAACATTAATCATTTTTGTTTGTTTATGAAACAAAATAATATCCGTCCTCGTCTTTAATACAACACGTTTTCAATATAAATAATTTAGTTAACTTTTTTAAATATTATAAACGCACAACATTAATCTTTATAATTATTAATGATTTTAAAAATACTTTTCTTATTACTCATTAATACAAATTATAAATATACATGATATTTAACATAAATTAAAAAAGAAATTTAGGATTAGTTAAGTTTTGAACTTAAGGTAAATTTAGAATTTTTCAATCAAGTTACTCATATCTTAGCCAAATTTTAGGATCAAGGAGCCAAAGCATTCTCGCTTCCAACATTACACTCATTAAATTATAGTACGACTCAAATTTTGGAAGAAGTTTTGAGTGTTGACATTATCTCAATTCCGAAAAAACAATCAACTTTGCACAATGCAAATACTACAAAGCATCGTAGATATTACTACAATTATGGACATACCACTGAAGATTGTTATGTTATGAAAGATAAGATAGAAGAGTTATATACAAGAGGAAGATAAGGGATATCCTAGAAAAGGTGAGAAAGGAAGCCAAGATGATGAAAAATATAATAGAACATCAGGACAACTGGAGAAGAAAATTTGAGAAGAAGAGTTTATGATAAAATTGAGGATCAAGAACCTTATGAAATATCTCTTAGGGGTATCATCAACACCATCATGAGAGGTTTTGCAAGAGAAGGAGCTACAATGTCAACTTGCAAAAGATATCTTAGGGCAATACAAGGTGCTAATGTTGTTTCTACGCTCCCAAGGAGGACAATCCTCCCATCATTTTTAGAGACGACGAGATTGATCCTCTACATGTGATATTAGTATTATCATGTTGTTTATGATGTTTATTTTTATCTTTTATTGGTATTTTTATTATTATCTTTTTAAATAATTAAGGGTTTATTCAATAATGTTAGAAAAAATAAGTATTTTATCTGTTATTAGATAATTAAGATTTATTAGATAATTTTTTAAAAAAGATAACTATTTTATTTTTTACTAGATACTTAAGATTTTATTAGATAATATTTGAAAAGATAAGTATTTGGATTTTATTTGTGAAATATTTTGTAGATAAGTGGAAATCTCATAAGATTGAAAAATATATCTATTCTTGATCGCAACCAAGTTGTTTCAAGAGTCTTCTTCCCTTCGCCTCTCTCTTCTGGAATTCGCCTCTGGATAACTCCTGGGCCGCACTCCGGGGGTCGGGTACCTGCGGACACTCCGACGCTCAAGTCAGTAATGCTTCAATAGAGTGTGTATGTTGAAACTCAGTTGAGTTAGTCATGCTTACCTTCGAATATTAGACCTTACTTTATATTACCTGGTTTCAACCCTGACTTCATTGCTCTCATGAACATTTTTATTCTCTCATAAATAATAATAAACAACGAATATCCTCTCATGAATGTCCCATTGTAACTGTTTGAAACATGATTGCACCATTATACATTCGCATCCCTACTGAGATTCCCTTGCACATGACCAAGACCTGGCCTGCCCCTACATGGATTGTGATGATATACTCGTCCTCCCTAGATGACATAATCCCGAACCCCTACGTCATCCCTCAACCTTTGCTTCCTTGGACGCCCACGCATGCACACTAGGTCGGGTATATATTGGCTTCCCTTTAGGCCGTGTATATACCGACCCCCTATACAATATCAAAGATATGGAATCTTATAAGAGTAAAAGATATACATATATCTATGATATTCAAGTAAAATTCATTCAACTACAAATTCCAAGCCAGTCCAGTTCGGTCCATTCGCCCAATGTTACGAAAATCTTTAAATAGAAGGCGTCACATAATTAGAAAATAATCTTCTAAGGAATAGGGAACTAACCCTAAAGGAGAGACGACAAAGACACATTCTGGAGGCTGGAGACATGCATCATCACCATTATTTTTATCATATATCCCTTTTCTAGTACTCAAAATGTCTAGGAGTAACTAACTCCCTTATTCATTGGGGTTGGACATACTATATCTTCACTCTTTGTGATTTCTACTATTCAATATACTTCTTTTCCACTACTCTTGTGTTATATTTTTGTTCTTAATTGCATGATAATTAATTGCTTATAATTGGTTTTTTATTATTGGGAAATAATTTATAACATTAATTCGGGTAGAACAAGTTGTTAGTTTGCCTTTAGACATAAAGTGTAATCAATTAGTCATTATAAACATCTAAATATCTCAATTTAACGTGAACTTTTGGTAAAAGTGTGTAAAAGGTTAAGGTTTTTACTATTAAGGTTTAGACTTGCCTCTAAGGAATTATGGCTTGTTAGCTTGTGGGGTAAATGCTATAGTAAAAATTAAAGGTATATTGTTTAGTGTTTTAACATTGAATTGATATATGAAATCTAAACTCGATTAAGTTTGTACCATATAGTTAATTTCCTAAATTTAATTGCTTTCTAGAATTTATAGTTATTTCATAAAAATCATTGTTTTTCATTATTTAAAAGTTCTTAGCCTTAATTTGTAAACAATCATAGTTTCTCTGAACACAAGCGTCTCTTGGAAAAACAATATCTAGACTTGTCCATTTTATTACTTGTACGATTTCGTACACTTGTCAATATCATAACATCATAATGATCTCATGGCCATCACAATAGAGATACAACCATACTCTAACCAATTGTGGGGTTCTCAAGAGAAAGGGTACACTATAAGGGTTATATTGACCTTTATACTACATTCGGTGAAGGGAAGATGATTAGGACAATGCAAATTTGATATCTCATAGTAGATGCTCACATGTCGTACAACATTTTACTAGGAAGACCGTCCTTGAACACCTTGGGGGTTGTGGTGTCAACATATCATTCGACAATGAAGTTTCCATCAACTTCGGGTGATATCATCACAATCCATGTAGAACAACCTACAACTACAGAATGCTACAGTAGTATTTTGAGAATAAAGTTGAGATCACCTTCTCCTAGGATGATGCACAACATGGAAAAGATAGAGGTGGAAGATATGGTTGATTTGGACCCTAGAATGAATGGTGAAGTTTGAGTGTAGCCTATCGAAGATACTAGAAAATGTTTTTTGGGCCATGATGACAAATGTATGTTGTAACATCCCGATCGGATATTAATAATTTTAAATAATATAAAGTAAAAGAAAAACCAAAGTTGCATTTATTATTACTGTATTTACCAAAAATGCGGGAAAATTGAAACCCTTATGTCATAGTTTAAAAATCACAATTTATAACTAATTATTACAACTCATAGTCTGATAAAACTAAATTTTACAAAATTGTCCAAAATCCATAAAACCATAAAAACTATGTAAAAGCTTTTCCCGAGCTAGCCCCTCTCCGGCTCTATGCTTCATCAGAATCACCTGTAACATCATCTGCTCCCGTGTAATGAATTACATGATCATCGCCAAACACAAGCAGATAGGATATATATATATATATATATATATATATATATATATATATATAAATGAAAAATATATAAACAAATATACTAGTATTTTATAGTTTCTGCAATGCACCCAAAAAAAAGTTTATTTATATAATTATTGTATAATTAAAATTCATAGTTGTTCTTACTAGGACATATATAATATATGTTGTGAAGTCTCCAACAAGGTTGTTTAATGTTCTTTTTGGAGTAATATTCTAGACACAATTCATTCTTAGGACAGGTACCTACAAAAGATATCCCGAAGCTTAAGTCAACTCAAGGTGGTTTTCTCTTTCTCATTGAACACTAAAACTTGGAAACATACTTCGTAAAGTGTGCTTGTTTATGGGCCTTACTTGATTGGATCTGGTCTGAGAGTCTTAATTAACCTGGTTTAAGGTAACCTCTTTAACCTAAGGTTTGGGAAGAGAGGAAAGGCAACATGTGGTTTGGGAGGGAGAGAAAGAGCAATTTTTTTTTCAAAACGTGAAGAGCAAGGGATAAGTAGAGCAAAGCTAAGGTGGTCTTATTGTAGGAATTCCAGGTAAGGGGTGCTAAGCCATGTTCTTCTTGATTCTTTTGTGGACATGTATTGAGTTTGAGTTTTCATCATGGAATTGTAAGAGAGTTATCCTTGCTTATTTTGTGATTGTGTGTGGATAAATGTTTGAGGCTTGGATTACAAAAAAGCTAAGATGTGGTTTTATGTCATATTGATCAAGAGGAAAAAACCTTCCCCAAAGGCTACGCTCTGCATAAGTGGTGCTCCTTAAATGTGCTCTCATCAGATAGAATGAAAGTTGTTATAGTATAGGTAAGCTTGGGGAGCTATGGGGGTCGGAGCTATATTAGGTTCATTTCCTTCACGATTCAATCTTTAATTTTGTTTAATGTTAGGTATAAAGCATATGTCATGGCGGTCAAAATTCTCTTTTTGAACAGAGCTTTAAGCCAAGATTGGAATAGCCAAGACATCACTGTTCCCTATCATCACTTTCTATAATTCTTTTTGATACATGCTAGCCCCGACTATCAAGATGAGCTAATTGGTCACACTGCTAAAAGGGAATTTTGAATATCTCAGTATTGCTTCAATGGTAAAAGTCAAAAGAGTGAATTCAGTGATTGCCTTTTGACATAGTAATTGGAATCTTCCCTTAGTCAAGGAGGGATGGGTAGGCTCAACTCGATATGGCTAGAAAACCCTTACCTTAGGGCCACTTCTCATTATACCTTTGGACACAAGGCTTGCACTTCTACGGAGCCTTTTCTATAGTACGAATTCATAGGCTTAGGACCCAATCCATCCGATTGGATTAAATCCTTTTCGAACTACGAATGACTTGATCGTGTCCAAGCCACTAACAAGGCACTAGAGGCAAGCTCGATTGAATAAAGCTCTAATCTCCATTTGTCTTACATAGAAAACGAAAATAAATCATAAAGCATAAAAAAAAGGATTCATTAATCCCTATCTTCAAAGGGCTTCATGTCCAACACATTACAAGCTTTGTATAGCACCCTCAAGCTAATGAACAAGCAAAAACAACTAATAAGATCATTCTCAATAAGCTTAAGAAGAGGCTTAAGACAACCAAAGGTAATTGGGCTAAGGAGTTATTGTTAGCTTTATCGGTGCATGCCTTAGTCTACCATTAAAGAAACCTATACAGTCTCACTTCTGCCATTGATGCCAAGATCCAGTTGAAATTAGGGGACCATCAACTCGGCAACAACAATACGCAGAAGAAGACAATAATTAATGCCTAGCAGCACACTTAGACTTGCTTTGGAAGTAAGGGAGAAGGCAGACATATATGAATAGGCCACCATATAGAGGGTGGGCAGGAGGTTCAATAAAAATATACAATCGAAAAAGTTCCACAAAGGGGACTTGGTTTAGAGATTGGTGAGTAACGTAATGAAAACTAAGGGAAAGTTCTTAGCCAATTGGGATAGGCCATTTCAGATTTTTGAAGACATGGGAAAGTTGCAAGCATTCCTTGTTGTGAGCATTTAGCTAGTCATGAAAAAACTGAAAATGACTATTTTTGGACCACACCAACATCTTCATGAGAGGCAATCACTCCCGCAAAAAGCAAACAACAAGTGAGATGAGTTGATACATGACCTCACGAAGGCATAGGGTGGAAACATTCCAAGCATATCCGTGCCTTGTTGAGAGGAATTTAATTTGGCCACCATGTGCCAAGTCGGAAGTCGTCAAGGAAGGATATCGAAGAGACTAAGAACCCTACAGTCCTCGACTGTCATCATGGTCGTTAGCCAATAATCATAATGATGATCATAGCAAGTTTAAATGAAAAGAAACTTGGGCTTGTCTCCATCAAAGAAATGCAAGGAGACATATTTTTGGCTAACAAAACAAAGAAACATGGGGGAGATGGTGTCAAACCTAAGAGCTTGCAAAGAATCCTAAATGGCTGCAAGGTCACCCAACGTTAGGATGAAATTGTGTAGGGGCTATATTCAAAATACGCAGCACCTCCACGATGAAACCATAAAAAGGAAGCAAGACATGCATATGGGTGAGTAAGATTGAGTGCATATAAAAGAAGTCACCAGGATACAACGTCATCTAAGCAATCCTTATCTAAAACTGGATAAGCTTCGACAAATCTACGAATTGAAGAAGACTAGTTGTATTTGGAGAAGTACTCATGCACACAAGTGTCGACCCAATCATACCCCGTGCGAAGGGGAAGGTCTTTCAATACGTCTTTCGAAGAGGTGAAAACACTACTAGAACTACTAAAAGAGATTGGCAAAGACGTCCCTAAACGCTTTAAATGGGCCATATTTGCTACGGAACTAGAATGAGAGGAAGATAAGGATGAAGACATACCTATAGAGTAGATAAAACAAGTAGTTAGGAATCTCCTTGACTATCACAACGAGCACAAGTGGTCCCTTATTACCCCATTAGCCTATTTATAAGGAAATGATCAAATGTTTAAGAGTCATGCCATTTTGCCTCCCAACCGTCAGATTCAACCTGATCCAAGGGTCTTGAGAGGGCTTGTCCCCCTTCCCCATGAAACGTCACATCACTTTAGGCTAGGCACATTCCTATTTTGAACCATTTTCAACCCCTTCATCGACTTTGTTGTCTTCAAGGCTAGGGACCATTATAATAGTAGAGATTAACAATATTTGGCAGCCTAAGGCAAATAAATTTTTCTTTCCTAGTACACCTTAGCCACTAGAAGGTTGAAGACACCTTAATAAAACTCTTAACTATTAATGTCTCAACTCTAGAGGGGCTAGTGCACATATATAGGCCTAATACACCTAGCCCTTAAAAGGTGTAGGAGACCTCGACCTAAACCAAGAAACTAGCAGCATGTGTGTCACTACTGTAGTACAAATCCATATAAGCAAAAGGACAAATAATAAAGGGATTAAGAATAAGTAAACACATTAGGAATCCCTAAAATGAGGTAATCTTATGAACCCTAAGCCCAAAAATCAGAGCCCATCCAAGTATTATAAGTAGCCATTTTTCATGAGTTATGTCAATAGTATCATTTATTGCAATCTCACTTTTTTACTGTCAATAACTAACTTGAGCGTCAAAGTGTCTTTGAAGACTCCTCTGCTAAGGTCACATCACCATTATCGAAAGAGAACATCCCTACACCCGTAGTGAAGAAGACTTGTTACCTGAAGAATAGAGAGAAGAATGGACACTAAGACTACTTGATAAATCTCGACCATCCAAGTGTTAAAATCACACAACGTAATGATTCTTGTATAGAGAAAAACCAAGAGGGAGGGTGAATTAGGTTCTTAATGAAATATGTGCTTTAAAAGTTTTTCCTTTTAATATCAAAGTTTAATTAAAATTATTTCCTTTACTTTAATAACCACAATAAAATAAAGATAGTAGGAAAGAGAAAATTGCACAAGCTATTTATACTGGTTCAGATCAAAAGACCCTACGTCTAGTTTTTTATCTCTAAAAGACGAGATTAACTCAATCACTAAAATAAATCACAAATACAATAACAAATAAGAAAGTTTAGGGTTTAGAAAAGACCTCTCTTGAAGCCACAAGAGATAAAGACACCTCCCTTGAAATCCACAAGGGATGAACACCTCTCTTCAATCTACCAAGAGATGAAGAAACACCTTCCTTGAATAACACAAGGAATGAACACCTCTTTTGAATCACGCAAAGGATAACCGACTTCTCTTAGCAGTAGCAGTAGCGCTCAATAACTTAAGATCTCACTTGATGAAAGTTATCGCTCTACCCATTCTAGTTTCTCTAGACTCAGACTTCTCTAACTTCTGTATATCCAAATTAAAGCCTACCACTTTAATAATAGAAGCCTATTTAGAGATTAGATTAAGAATATGAAAAGTTAAGTTACAACTGCCACAAATAATCGATTATCATAAGTTATATTTGATATTCTGTAACAGTTTCTGAAAAATATTGTTTTGCGTTGATAATCGATTATCTCCTAGGATGATTAATTATGTCAAAGCCAATTCTAAAAATTAAAAGAAATACTTATGATAATCGATTATCACCAGTGATAATCGATTATCACAGTGCGTTTTATAAAAATAAAACCTTCTCTTAGTGCTCTACTACTTGGGTTTTGCCTTTTAACTCTTGACATACTAATTTAACTATTTTAAATAACATATACAGATTACAAGACCTAAACAACTAAGCCCTTAAGTCTTCATTGTATCTCTTGAATCAAGGCATTCTTTAAGTCTTCAACATTTCTTCATGCATTATCATCAAGTCTTTCATACTTCTTCATAAGTCATCATCATCATCATGAAAACTTCTTATTGAAGGAAGATGTCTAACTTCTTCTTTTTCTCAATATAATATACCTTTGGGTATATCTCGGCTTGGTAAGAACCATTTTGTTTCCTACGACAAAAACCTTTTATAGTTTGCTTTCATGTTGACATTTTATTTGATTCATCATTTCTTCCTTTTTCTCAAATAACATTATTGAGAAAAGAAAATACAAGTATTTGAATTTATAGGGAAAATTTGCCTTTTTTTTAATCATCAGGAAAATTTTGCCTCACACTATAGAAAGTTTTCAAACATATCACCATAGTGTCTCGCGATATAATACGAACATAAAAAATGATATTTCATTCTCTTACAAAACAATCCTTCGGACTTCTAACAAAGCTTTAAACCATTTATCCTTTTGCTCCACATATTTCATTTCTCACACATATTGAGCTAAATATACATACCATTCATGTTAAGAAACTAAGGTATATAAAGTTTTTTTTTCATGGCATATGATACAAACTCTTATGACAATTTTTTGTAGATGCATAATTCGAACATAAAATTTGTGAGAGCCCCATTTTCCCTTTTCCACATACTCTCTTTCTCTCTGCCACCAGTTTCATAGAACAACACACTTCACTCTCTCTCTACATTTTTCCCCTTCTATTTTCTGTACATTCTCCCTAACCAGAAAGTTTGAACCTCCATTCTGATCCATCCTCCATTTCTGTTACAGCAAATGAACCTGGAACTAGAACAAAAGTCCTTCCCCCAGCTGAGTCTCTTCTCCTCCAAGTAAGTCAATTTCAGTTTCCTCAATTTTCTTCAAATTTTGAAATTTCTAGAGCTCCATTCTTACCAAATCAAATTAGGGTCCTATCCTCACTCTGAGTTTATGCATTCCAGTTCCTTAGGTTGTGAAATTGAGGTGCCCCCTTGTTAAAAGTGTTCTTGCTAGTGGTAATTGCAAAGGTAAGGGAAGCTAACTGTTTTTCTTCTAAATTTCGTCCATAAACCATGTTTGATGAGTTTGATCGAAGAATTGTGTGCTAAATTGATGTTTGAATTGGATATTTGAGTGCTTGATTGAGTTTTCCATGAATTCTGGGTTAATGCATGCGAGAACAGATTGGGAATCTGGTATTTTCGCCCAAGCGAGTGGCTCTCGCTTGAGTGAAAACACTAGAAAACCCACCCATGTTCTTTCGCGAAGCCTCGCCTAGGCAAGCTGATTTCGCTTAAGCAAGAGACACTCTCGTCTAAGCGAACCATCTTAGCCTAAGTGAGAGTTCGGCCCGAATTTTGTTTTTGCCCACTATTAGGGCCTCGCCTAAGCGAGAATGACCCGTGTAAGCGAGATGGCCTCTCGCTTGGGCTAGATCTTCTAGCTTGAGCGAGAACCACTACAGTGGGGTCTTTGATGTTTTGTTTTAAGGGATGAGATTAAATGTTTGAATTTGATCTTGTGCAACTAGCCCCTTATATGTTTGGAATGTTGTTGGTAATATTGTGAGTGGTGAAATTGGATGAATATGAATTAAGAGGAGATATGATTAAATTAGAATTTGAAGGGAAATTCAAAAGAGTATGTTAGTGTGGGTAAGGACATGAGGACTCCGTATTGGTTGGTATCCTAAAACTCCAATAATCATTTACGCTTAGATAGAGCATAATGAATTATGGCGTGAGGAGTAGCAGAAGGTCCTAGTCTTTGGTCGGGTGATAACCCATTGCGCCCAAACTCTACAGAGTTTGGGGACCGTCACAGATGCATACCTCTAAGAGATCCAATGTCACTTACATAATCCGGATGTTGAGTCTAGAGTCATGTATTTGTGCTATGTTGTGGTGATTTAAGAATCCAGGTGAAGACACTCCCCTTCTAAACAGGAGTTGATCCTTGGCTTGAAAATTCAGTAGTAGCTTTTGGGTTAGGCTCAATGGAGTTTTGAGATGTATAAATCAACTCTTCCTTGTATAGACTGTACATGTCAATATGGACTTATATGGTTATTTTGGATGACTGTATCAACACTCTATAAAAGTTTATTCCTACTATCTGCTTTGTTTGATCATGATATAATATTTTATTTAGTAGCGTAAAAACTATTAAATGGGATGTTACATTTTTGGTATCAAAGCAGTGGTTCCTTTAGGATTTGTAGGTGTGAGCCTACCTAGTTTCTGTTGTGTGTTTCTCGTAGTGTCTTGGCATAGTTGTGGTATCTATTAGCTAAAATGATGGTTCCTTTCTTTGTGTGGTCAGAGCTATGGCACCTAGGCCTCATCCTCCTCCTCCTCTTCCAAAGCTGGATAACCTTCATTTGGTGGGAGCAATTGAGGCGATGATAGCAGCCATGCAGCAAAAGAATGCTAACATGGTGAATCAACACAACCTGGCCTTACAATAGATGGAGTCTGCTAGGCTAGCAATAGACGCGAACCAGTAGAGGCATTTGGAAGCCCTACATCAGATAGGGGAGAATCATTCTGCAGTTGGTTCTTTCGAAGCTCCGCCACCTCGAGTGCAAGAGTGGAGTTTGGAGGATTTTTTTCAACACCATCCATCCCGTTTCGATGGCAAGACTAGCCCAGATGAGGCAGATCAGTGGATGAGAGACATGGAGCAGGTTTATGATGCAAAGAGGTGCCCTGCAGAGAACAGGCTAGCATATTCTGAGTACCTTCTTGTTGGAGAGGTCGTGCATTGGTGGTCTAGCATGAAGATGATGCTAGAGGATAACAAGGAAACCGTCACTTGGGATTTGTTCAAGAAGAAATTCTATGCTGAGTATTTCCCTGACAGTGTGAGATATGCTTAAGAGGTCGAGTTCTTGCAGCTAATGCAAGGAGATATGTCTGTATCGGAGTATGCTAAAAGGTTCAAACACCTGGGCAGATTTCACACCTTGAAGATGGCTGAAGACTAACAATATAGGAAGTTTGAAAATGGGTTGAGAGGTGATCTCAAACTCATGGTATCCCCGCTCTCTATCAAGGAATTCCCTACCTTGTAGAGAAAGCAAGAGTAATGGAGAAGTTGAAAGCTGAGGTCGAAGTTCAACAACGATCATAGCAGAAGGTGGGAGAACCATCTGGGTCATTGAGCTGACATGAAGATAGGAGGAAACCATACTCCAGACCTTAGCCTCAGGGGCCTAGGAGGTTCTCACATCAGCCACAACAGTCTCAGCTTTCCAGGTCACAATGTTATCATTGTGGAGGGTCCCACCTGAAGAATGCTTACCCCTATTTGATTGGTAAGAGGACATGTCACAAATGTGGCCAAGAGGGTCACTTTATCAAGGAGTGCCCTGCCAGTAGGAGTGCAGTTTCGAGACCTCCAGCACAGTCTCAATCACAACAGGCAAGGGAAGGTGCAAGGCCTCACGTAGTTGACCGAGTGTATGCCATGACGGGTACATAGGCGATCATATCAGGTAACCTCATCACCAGATCATGTATAATTGCTGGTAGGAGTTTGTGTATTTTATATGATTCTGGAGCGACACACTCCTTTGTCTCAGAATCTAAAGTGGTAGAGTTGGGTCTTCTAGTGAGGGAACTCTAGTTTGATCTGGTGGTGTCCACACTTGCTTCTAGGTTGGCAGAACCTCGATGATGTGTGCTAGATGTTTAATCGAGGTAAACCTTATTTGTTTACCTCTAAAGGGTTAGATGTAATCTTGGAAATGGATTGGCTATCTGCTAATCACATTCTCATTGATTACAATGAGAAAATGGTGTTATTTCCTAATACAAAGGATGTTGATTAGTTGATGTCTTTACAATAAGTGGATAAGGTAATTAAGGAGGGATCTCAATGTTTCTTAGTTCTGACTCAGTTGTTTGTTGAAAATGGAGGCAGAAATATTGAGACATCTGTAGTAAGGGATTTATCAGATGTGTTCGCTGAGGAAATGCCTAGCCTACCCCCTCCTAGGGAGATAGAGTTCTCCATTGATTTGGTGCTAGGAGCAAGGCCAGTATCAATAGCACCTTATAGAATGGCTCTTGCTATGTTAGTGGAGTTAAAGAAACAGATTAAAGAGCTGCTAGAAAAATAGTTTATCAGACCGAGCGTGTCACCCTGGGAGCACCGGTGGTGTTGGTCAAGAAGAAAGACGACAGTTCTAGGCTCTATGTGGATTATAGGCAACTAAACAAGTTGACCATCAAGAACAAATATCCTCTGCCAAGGATAGATGACTTGATGGATCAGTTTCACGGTGCTGCAGTGTTTTCTAAGATCAACCTGAGATCGAGGTACCATCAGATTCGAGTTAAGTTTGATGATGTGCAGAAGACTGCTTTTAGATCCAGATATGGGCACTATGAGTATGTAGTGATGCCTTTTGGTGTGACTAACGCCCCTTCCTTGTTCATGGACTATATGAACAGAATCTTTAGGCCGTTTCTAGACAAGTTCGTGGTGGTTTTCATCGACGACATCCAGATATACTCCCGAACTCGTGAGAAGCATGCATAGCATTTGAGGACAATTTGAGCATCTTGAGAGAGAAGCAGTTGTATGCGAAACTGTCAAAGTGCGAGTTTTGGATGACCATAGTCCAATTCTTGGGGCATATGATCTCAGCTCAAGGCATATTTGTGGATCCAACCAAGGTGGAAGTTGTGTTAAAATGGGAGCATCCTAAGTCAGTGACTGAAATTAGGAGCTTCGTAGGGCTGACATGCTACTATAGGAGGTTCATTGAGGGATTCTCTAAGATCGTAGCACCCTTGACACAGCTAACTTACAAGGATCAACCTTTTGCTTGGACCGACCGGTGCGAAGAGAGCTTCCAAGAGTTGAAGCAGAAGCTAACTAGTGCCCCCGTGTTAGTAATCCCTAATACCAGCAAACCCTTTTGAGGTTTACTGTGATGCCTCCTATCAGGGATTGAGATGTGTTCTGATGCCAAATCGGAGAGTGGTTGCATACGCCTCAAGGTAATTGAAGAATCATGAGAAGAACTACCCCACACACGACTTGGAGTTAGCAACTGTGGTGTTTGCACTGAAGATCTGGAGACATTATCTTTATGGTGCACAGTTCCAGGTTTTCAGTGACCACAAAAGTCTTAAGTACCTGTTTGACCAGAAAGAGTTAAACATGAGGCAGAGACGGTGGATGGAGTTCTTAAAGGAGTTTGACTTCGAGCTGTTGTACCACCCGAGGAAAACGAATGTGGTGGCTGATGCCCTAAGCCGAAAAACAGTTCATGCATCTTATATGATGGTCAGGGAGTTGGGTTTGGTGGAGCAATTCAGAGACATGCGGTTGTAGGTGGTTTTAGGAGAGGGTGTCATTAAATGCAATCATCTAACTGTATCTAGTGATTTCCTCGACCTGATAAAGCAGAGGCAACTATCTGACCCCAAGCTGCAAAGAAAAATGGAGTTGCTTGACACTAAGAAAGCCAAGGACTTTATGGTAGGGAGTGATGGGGGTGTTGAGGTTCAGAGGCATAGTCTGCATACCTGAGGACACGAAAATGAAAGGCATGATTCTTGAAGAAGGGCACAAAATTCATTTTAGCATGCACCCAGGCTTGAATAAAATGTATCATGATCTGAAGGAATCTTTTTGGTGGTCGGGCATGAAGCAAGATGTTGCTCAGTTTGTATCATCCTACTTGACCTATCAAAAGGCCAAGACAGAGCATCAGAGACCTGGAGGGATGCTGCAACAACTGGAGATACCAGAGTGGAAATGGGATAGCATAACTATGGATTTTGTTACCCATTTGCCATGGACTGTGAAGAGCCATGATGCCATATGGGTTATAGTGGACCGCCTAACCAAGAATGCTCACTTCCTAGCAGTGAATCTGAGGATGTCCATGGCGAAGCTGACACAGTTGTATATCAGTGAGATCGTAAGGTTATATAGAGTGTCGTCGAGTATAGTCTCTGATAGGAATCCAAGATTCACATCCCGTTTCTGGCAGACGTTGTAGAGTGCCTTAGGTAGCAAGTTGACTATGAGCTCAGCTTATCACCCCCAGACGGATGGTCAGTTTGAGAGGACGATCTAGTCTCTTGAAGATCTCTTACCGACGTGCGTGCTGGATCAACTGGGTGCCTGGGATGAGGTCCTGCCTTTGGTAGAGTTTACCTATAATAAGAGCTTCCATGCAAGCATTGGCATGGCACCATATGAGGCTTTCTATGGCAGGAGGTGCAGGAGTCCCTTGTGTTGGTACCGGGATGGAGAGTCAGTGGTAGTGGGACCAGAATTGTTGAGGCAGACTACTGAGAAGGTTAAACTAATACAAGAAAGGATGAAGGCATCTCAGAGTAGGCAAAAATCCTATGCTGATCAGAGGAGAAGACCTTTGGAGTTTGCACCTGGAGACCATGTTTTCTTGAGGATTACCCCGACTACTAGTGCGGGAAAGGCTATTCGGTCGAGGAAGCTATCTCCTAAGTTCATTGGTCCATATCAAATCTTAAGGAGGATTGGACCAGTGGCTTATGAGATCGCTCTACCTCCTTAGTTGGCCAACCTTCACTCAGTGTTTCACATCTTACAGCTAAGGAAGTATGTGTGTGACCCCTCTCATGTGCTTGAGGTGGAAGACTTGCGGATTAGAGGAGATCTTTTAGTGGAGGATCAACCTGTTGGTCTCGGTGATATCCAAACAGGACAACTCAGAGGGAAGTCCATCAGTCTAGTGCATGTCATTTTTGTTGTTGGGGAGATTGTGAGAGCCCACTTTTCCCTTTCCATATACTCTCTTTCTCTTTGCCACCAGTTTCACATAACAACACACTCCACTCTCACTCTACATTTTTTCCCTTCTGTTTTCACTGCCTTCTTTCTAACCAGAAAGCTTGAACCTCCATTCTGATCCATCCTCCATTTCTGTTACAACAAATGAAAATGGAACTAGAACAAAAATCCTTCCCCCAGTTGAGTCTCCTTCTCCTCCAAGTAAGTCAATTTCAGTTTCCTCAATTTTCTTCAAATTTTGAAATTTCTAGAGCTCCATTCTTACCAAATCGAATTAGGGTCCAATCCTCACTCTGAGTTTATGCATTCCAGTTCCTTAGGTTGTGAAATTGAGGTGCCCCCTTGTTGAAAGTCTTCTTGTTAGTGGTAATTGCAAAGGTAAGGGAAGCTAATTGTTTTTCGTATAAATTTCGTCCATAAACCATGTTTGATGAGTTTGATCGAAGAACTGTGTGCTAAATTGATGTTTGAATTGGATATTTGAGTGCTTGATTAAGTTTTGCCATGTATCAGCACACTATAAGAATTTATTCCTACTTCTGCTTTGTTTGATCATGATATAATATTTTATTTAGTAGCGTAAAAACTATTAAATGGAATATTACAAAATCTTGATTTATAAAATTAAGAAAACATCTGTCTGACATTTTTGTGAAATAAATATCTATTTGAAAACTTTATTTTAGTTATATAAATATAGGAACAATTAAATTAATAAAATAGAAAATGTGTCAATATAATTAATTTTTGTGATGCTTGTTTATTTATTATGGTCTCAAAAGTATCAATATTAAAAAATTAATCATGTAGAACACGAACAACGTATTGGTAATAAACAGTAACTTTTACAAATTAATATACTAAACAAACAATAAAAGAACAGGTAAAATTTCGCTTGTTATCAAACTTATTTCATTATTTTGGAGAAACTAAACGATTACATAGACAACACAGAAACACTTAATAGGAACAACACGTAGATGCATTGATTACTAGAAAAGAAGATGATGATCAGAGATTTTCAAAATGCATGCATGTACTTTAAAGAACTTAAGCAACAGGATAAGCAGCATGTGTAGCAATTCCACATAAACCTTCGTTGGCACGTATATCTCTCTTCATCCTCATGTACCCTTTCTCACCCCATTCTTTGCCCCATGAATTTTTCACTATCCAATACTTACCACCACCACGATCTTTCCCATAACCAACTACTGCAACAGCATGGTTTAGATGAGTTCCACACTTTCCTGAAAATATCCCACTTGAGTAGAATTGGAAAGCAGAATCCCCAGCGTCAATATACACTGACACTGGTTGATGTGCCACAGCTTTCAGCAGTGCTTTTTCACTGTTAGCAGCAACTTTCTCATACCCTTTAATCTCAGCAACACCATGCCCTTCCTTCTTAACTTTACAAGTCTTGTTGTTTGCCTTATAGGGGTAGTATTCTTCACTTGCTAACCCTCCTTTCTTCGCAACAAATTCAAAGGCATCTTCCATATAACCACCATTGCACCCTTCACTGTTTCCTTCAACACAATCCACCAGTTCTTGCTCTGATAGGGACACCAATTCACCTGTAGTTATTTGGTGGAGACTCTCGATGCTAGCCACAGTTGAAAAAGCCCAGCAGCTACCTGATTTTGCAAACAAAACAAAGTTGATATCAGCACAAGGAATTGCTTAAAAGGGTTGAGCATGAAAGTAGAATGACAGAGTTATTAGTAATAAGCAGAATGAAAAAGATATTGTATTGTAGAGTATAATAAATATAAATATATACCACATCTGCCTTGGTTCTTGATTGGAGTAACAGCACCTCTTTTTCTCCAGTCCATGGTAGCAGGAACCTTAGTTATATTGTCATACCTAAACGATGTTTCTGTTACTGTCCCAACCCTATGTGCATTTTTCTGACCATTAATTAGTAATGCCTTAAATTCTTCATTGTGCAGGTCTGCAAATTGGTTGATGCTGAGGTTGAAAGATTTGTGCCCAGCAGCATTGAATGATTCAATGAACTGCACATTTTTGTTGAATATTTGGAAACGTTTTTCCTTCTCAGCAGCATCTTTGTAAACCTTACCATACTGTGCCATCCACTTCTCATGTCTCTCTGACGAGGTTGCCTCAGGCAACCTGCGAGACATTACGTGGCATGTCCACACAGTGAAAACAAGGAACAGAACTAACACATGGTTGTTTTGGCTAAAAGAACTCATTTTGTAATGAGAGGTATTGGATAGAGTGGGTTTATTGAAGTGATTTTGTTTGGAGCAAAGGCAATGGCGATTGCAGGTAATTTATAGTAGTGAGGGGCTCTTCAAGGGTTGCTTCTGATAGTGCAGGAAACAGTTGTTAGCACAACTTGTGTTTCACATTGGACTATGGCAGTAACGTTTACCATTGTTGAGTCAGTTATTCAACACATTGCTTTCAAAGAGAGACAATTTTTCAGTCCAATTGATTTAGAATGCGACGACCACACGTGGTAATCCTTCTAGACACAGATTGTGTCTCAATAATGTGATCGAAAAGGAAAAAATCGTACAAGCAGTGTATATTAACAGGAAAATACATTGTTGGATACCTTTCTTTTTAATTTTTGTTGAATTCACTACTAATTTATAATAATAATAATAATAATAATAATAATAATAATAATAATAATAATAATAATGTTGGAAGTCCCACGTCGCCTAAAAATAAAGTTATTTCATAATATATAAGTAAAGTGCAAACATCACCTTACAAATCGGTTTTGTGGAGTTGAGTTAGGCTTAAAAACTCACTTTTAACAAATAATAATAATAATAATAGATAATAATAATAACATTTGAATATGAAACAGGGTATGGAAATAAAACGGATTGTTTTTCTAATAATGTTAAAACGGATTCTGAAAATTTGGTAAAGGATGATTTTTCTAACCCCTCTGTACAAATAATATTATTAATTTCATATTGAATAATTTAATTTATGTTTTAATTAAATAACTTAATTTAAAATAATATTATTATTATTTAGTGGTGTCAAATCACTTTTTTCTTATTTAAAAATTACCATTTTTTGAAATATATTATAGAATAAATACAAGGTTTAATATAATAAATATTGATATATTTTATTTTTAATTTTAAAGAAAAATATTTTGTGTAAAACTTTAATTGAACGATTGAAAATATATATATATATATATATATATATATATATATATATATATATATATATATATATATATATATATTAATATCAAAAAAATTAATTTTTTTTATTTTATAAATTTAAAATTTTAGTAATTAGGTAAATATTTACTTTTCTAAATGGGTTCACTTAGTTATATCGATAATAATGTATTCCGTATTATTAAATAAAAAGCATTCGTGTTCAGTAGGGTCGATAAACTATTTTCTTAAAAGTAAAATTCTTTTATTATTTTTATTTGTGAGAAGAGTCGAGCCATGTCATTCTCGACAAAATTTCGATATGGATCGGTTTAAGTTGAAAGTCAAGATAGATCGATTGTTGTAAATAGAGATTGGTCGATTTTGGTCGAAAATCATGACCGACAACGTCGAAGATTGAGATTTGTCAACCCGAGTCGGAGGTTGATACAACCTGACCTTGGCCAAATGTTCAGAGAGACCAATTTGGGCAGAGAGTCTAGAGAGGTTAGTCTGGACTGAAGGCCTAGATTAGCTGACCCAGGTTGAAGATCGCGATTGACCGGTCACGGACGAAGTTACTAACGAGCTCCTAGTGTCGAAGGTTGAGATGGGCTAAGATGGGCAAGCCCAATTGAAGGTCAAGAGAGGTTGAGAGTGGTCGGCCTGCCCAAACCACAAGACGGGCTAACTAGGTTATTGATCGAGATTGACAGGTCCAAACCAAAGGTTGAAATGGGCAAGTTCAGACTGAATGTCATGATTAGCCGACCAAACTCGAAGTTTGAGAAAAGACAACTTTATAAATAGTTAAGACGGTCTGCCTAACCAAAGATTGAGACGGGCCACTTGGCCCAATCGTCGAGAAGGGTCAACCCAAGCCGAAGGTTGAGATGGGTCAGCCCAAGTCCAAGGTCGAGATGGGTCAATTAGATTTGAAGGTCGAGAGGGAACAACCCATGTCGAAAGTTGAGAGGCGTTGATCCAAGCCAATGGTTGATAGGTGCTAGTTGGGTCGAAGGAACAAATTGGATACCCTAGGTTGAAGATAGGAATCAGTTGGTCTGGGTCGAAGGTCAAGGAGATAGGTTTGGCTTGAAGATCCACTAGTGCAGAAATTCCTTTTTACCTCGCCTTATATGCCTCGGTTACCCAGGAACTGAAGCATATAATGGCGCGGTGGCTTTTTTGCAATTCCAGCCAAGTTTTATGCCTCGGTTCACCTAACACCCGAAGCCAAAGAGCACTATAGGCCTCGGTTCGCCCAAAACCGGTGCTAAAGAGCATTATATGCCTCGGTCCAACAAGACCCGAAGCCAAAAAGGGACTGCATTTTTGAAAAAGTCAACTAGCCGTCAGGTGTTTGGCCTCGGTCCAGCAAGACGCAGTGCCAAAACGAGGTATATGGCTTCGGTTGTTAAAGGAACTGAAGCCATAAGGTTTATTTAGGGTTTCAATTTCGCGAAACCCCTTCTTCTTCTCCGCTCCGCGCCTTTGCAACTCTTTTCGCTCTCTTTCTCTATCCGCTGCTGCCACTAGAGTCTTTGACCACCTCCGACCACTGCAACCACGCAAAGGCGAAGGTGAACCCTCTTTGTGTTGCACCTCCTGTCACCTCGCATCACTCTTTCATCTCTCTCCCTGCCACCGTCGTTGCCACCACCCTCCTCCGTTGCTGCCACCACGATCCTCCGGCCACCATCGCGGCGTCGCCTCCGCTGGTGCTGCACCTCCATTTCGTGCACAGCTCTCCTTCTCGGTTTTTCCGGCAAGTGTCGTACCGCGGTTCCTCCAAGATAAGTTTCTAACTCGTTTTTGTTTCATTTTTCATTTTTTATATATTAATTTTCAATTTCGATTATTGCAAGTATTGATTTTCATTGGAATTGAAATTGTTAGGATTGTTTGTACATACTATGAGTTAGCCTTAGTTTTCCGTTTGACATTCAATACGAAAATTATGTATTGTCCCCAAGTTTTCATTTTGAAAAAAACTACATTTTTTTAAAATTATATAAGGGGATACAATACTAATAATTTAATTGTATTGAATCTTGAATTGTACGATTGGACATTTTAAAAAGATTAATCACTTTCTAGTAATTTATTAGTGCATATATATATATATATATATATATATATATATATATATATATATATATATATATATATATATATATATATATCTTAAAATTCATGAATATTTGTCAATTGTGTTTTGTATTGATCTTCAGGTGCATATTTGATTGTGGTTTATAATCACTTTCATTTCGTGT
>Ga0209589_1000740_pt1 | contig 48333 bp, 24 predicted proteins | sample CowpeawhiteBW_FD_187525 | JGI IMG/M metagenome (GOLD analysis project Ga0209589, IMG submission 187525) | Root nodule microbial communities of legume samples collected from California USA - Cow pea white BW (SPAdes) (version 2) | ecosystem: Host-associated > Plants > Roots > Nodule | place: USA...
ATATATATATATATATATATATATATATATATATATATATATATATATATATATATATATATATATATATATTGGTTGACAGCTTCTTTTTTTTATATATATAATAAGGAACTACTGATAATAATAATAGTCGAATCCAACTATGTATATACATAAAATTATATTTATAACTAAAACCAAGTGTAGTCATATTTAACTTTATATTTACTACTGTATTATATATAATTAAATGCGTTATACTTCCATTATGTTAATTTGTATTATATATGTATCAATAATACTGTCATAATAATAAATATCTGTTAGTCATGCTAAAATCAATAAATAATGTACATAGTGGCTAAAAAAAAATGTAATATAATAAATCGAAAAAATGAAGGCAAATATAAATGTAAATAAACATGTTATAAGAAGTTAAATGCTTGAGAAATCTTATAAAAAAAGACTGCAAGTTGATAAAAAAAATGTATATAAAAACCTAATAATATACTGAACAAGTTTTCAGTTGTTAAAAAAAAGGTTAAAATTTAGTAAAAATATTTAATCAATATACTAATGGATTATGATATGAATGTTTCGGTTTTATTGAAAATAAATATATTTTTTTAGTTTTTCTTATATTATACGCATATCAATTAATTAATTTTTCATTCATACATTTTTATTTTGAATATATTATAAGATAAAAATCAATTGAAAAATTATTTTAGTTTAAATAATATAATTTAAAAGAAACTAGTATAATATTAATCTGAAGAAACTAATTAAGCATGTTCATGCTATAATCGCTTCACTCCCCTCCCTATACAAAAATAAAATCAATATATATATATATATATATATATATATATATATATATAAATTAACACTTCTAATTTTTTAACATTTTTTATATTTAGCATTCAATAAATATTAATTTGATCTTTACCGTTATGTTATTGTTCACATGTTAATTTTAACATATTAAAAATGTAAATGTGTCTATACAAGTATTTACATATTATTCAAAAGTAATTAAATTATTCTTATAACTAACTTAACATATTTATGTTTTAAAAATGGCAATTTTAATACGGGTCAATTGTAACCATAAAAATTGGAAACAATGTCTTAAGAGAAGTATATGAAAATCATATAATTCTGTATTAATAGGTTATTTGAACATAATTTAAAACATCAAACCACTTTATACGTTTTTTTTTTATTTGAATATCGACAATATTGTTGAAAAATTAAAATAGAATGAGTTAGAAAACCATATTAATCTTAAAAATACAGTTTAGTAAACATTAATTTTTATTGAATTAAATTATTGACAACATAAATTATTTCCTTAAGAAAAACATTAAATTAATATTTGACTCGTAAGTGCATGCATGTATTTAAATTATTATTAAAAAAATTGCAATTTGAGATCTCCTTATAACAAATACGCGATCTATATATGTGACAGGTGAATGAATGAATTACTCTTTTTTACAAGTGATTGAATGAATTGCAAATAGAGAAGAATTTAAAGTTACTTAATTATGAAAGTTGAATTAACAATTTTGCAAATGAAAACTAACCTGAAAAGCAAGGATGAATAATGTCAAAACTAGAATAAAGTATATAACTCATTTTAACATATCAAAAATTTATAAACACTACCCAATGTGAGAGATAAAATATAGCAAAAATGTAAAGCTCATTTTCTGCTTAATAAATTATGGCCATCTATAATAGTATCGTTTCAAACTTTTAAAAGTGTACTATTATATTTTCACATCCAATAAATTTTTACATATATTTTATATCTATTATTTTATCTTTTATTTTTTTTTTACAATTACAAAAATTAATTTTTCAATGATCAAAATATATCTAAAAATGAATTGTCAACTAATAGATAAGTTCACCTTTCTCTATTGGATTTTTTTGTGTGTAATTTGTTAAGTATTAAAAATACATTATATTGATATTTAAAAAAGAAATTTAATATATTTTATGTTGCATATGACATCAATTGTTTCGTGCCGAAAATAAAGTAAGTCAAGTCACAATTAAATTGTGACGTTTAGGCGGTTATACTCTTAAGTAAAAATACTTACGTCATGACTAATGATTATAACTTTTAGTGAAGTAGTAAAAGCTCAATCTTAACATTTTTAAACTTTAAAATCAATTGTCATAAGTATATTTTGAAAATACAGCAAAAGAATAATACAGAAAAAACTTAACAAAAAATTTATATTTCTTATACAAAGGGTGAAAAAAAAAACATTTTATTTGTAAAATGAAAATATTCATGCATAGCACTAATTATCTTGAAGGTTGGTCAACACTTTATATATATATATATATATATATATATATATATATATATATATATATATATATATATATATATATATGACGTCAGTATCATACGTTAATACACGTATAGTTTCATGTGTTCCTCTTCATTTTTTGATGAGTGCATGCTTCTGGATTTCTAACCTGATAAGGAAAAACACATATCAGATGGCTGCAACAGAATCTACCAATGACAAGATATTGATCAGACAGTGGCAGTGAGAGGTACACCATGTATATATATGTTACCAATGTTCCATAACCTACACATTGCTTCACCAAACAAACATTTTGTGTTCCTCCAAGAAAAAACAATGGCAGAGGGTTCATCAAATGATGCAGGGAAGGGAAAAAACATCGTCGAAGACAAAGATTCTGAGAGAGAGTTTCTGTACAAGGACGAGATGCAGTTGGAGTTCGTGTTCAACATTGGCCATGTGAAGGACTTCGAGTTGAGCATGCCCTACATGGCACAATTGACCAACGACAAGTGGAACCTGTTCCTGCGTGTGCCCTACTTCGAAGAAATCCTGTTACAGTTCCTGAAAGAGGAAGAAGATGTGAAAGAGGGACTCCCAGTGACAGTGTACGACAAAGGGGGACACGAGTTCCCAATGATGCTCAAGAAATTCGACAAAGATTCCATCGCTTACTATGTTCTGAATCGAGGGTGGTTCAACTTCTGCGACGAAAAGCGGTTGCAGGAAAACGATGTTGTCGCACTACGAACTTTTCGACATGCAATAACTGACGAGCTATCGTTCGTTGTCACTTTCACAAAAATGAGGTAAGAAAGAAGACGACGAATGTTATGGTGTGTATTAGGGTTTTTGCATTGCACATTTTTCAGTTTGTTGATAATTAAGCCATGTGGCTCTTTAGTAGTATAAGAAGAAACATGCTCAACTGTGTCACAGTTGTTACAAGAAGCTGTATGAATAAAATAACTGAAATGTGATTGTTTTCTCCATTTTCATTCCATCACACATGAGGAATATTTATTATAATTTGATAATTTGGATTTTTTATTGTGTTTTTCTATGTTGTTTCTTTTGTGTACCTTTAAAATATATGGATAGATATTGATTTTGATAATTTAAAATATATTAAAAATATTTTTAAAATATTAAACAATTAATATATTTTGAAGAGACGACACCAACAAATTTAATAAAGATTTCAACTCTTTCTTGATTTGATTAAGAACTCTTGATATTGGATATAGGATAAGTATGTATGTGTATTTTTATTTTTTTTATATTTTTTTATGTAATAAAATGTTTTAAGGAAAACCGTTCAAATCTTAATTGTTCTTGATGTAAACTACTTAGGGTAATATTTTTTTAAGAAAATTTCTTTGGTCCTTTTTGAAGGGTGAAAATTTGTATGGATTCATGTTTTGACAATATTGTAGAAGCCTTCACAGTGGAATCTATTTTTGAATTGCATAATTGGAAGTCAAAGTTCATCGAGATGAGTAATAAAATTAAGGACAAAGTCTAAAACCATGTAAAACATGAATAAGTAATTTATTAGATATTAAATATATATTAAGAACACTTGACTGTCATCAAATTCTAAAATTTATGAAGATTTTAAAACCAAATGAATGCAATCAACTCTATTAAATATGAAACCTGAAATAAGAACTTGAAATTAAATGAAAATTTATCAAACCAAATGATATGAAAAATATTTGAAAATTTAATCCTTAGGTCAGTAATGAAGAACTCAATAATTTAAAAGATGTATTTTTTGCAACTTCTAGTCGATAAAAACCAAATATTAAAAAACATCTTTAATTGTGTCAAGATAACTTGACATTTGAAAAATATATTTTTTAGTTTACTTTTATGATAAATTCTAATCAGAAAAATGTATGAATAAATATATATTGAAATTTTTTATTAACATAATTTCAAGATTGCTCAAGGAATTTACATTCAAAAGCTTGTTCTTCTCTTTTCATTTGGTGCTAGTTATAGTTATTATGGAATCTCATATTATAGATCATATCCTTCTAAATGATCTAATAAAGTTATAATGTTTGACGAAGAAAGTAATTTCTTATAATAGTGAATAAATTGTGAAGATATATGAGGTTTGTATGTATGCAATTTGTATAATAGGTGTTGAATAACATTATATTTATGAATAAAATGTTTGACAAACAATTATCATATATGTATTTTATTTTTACTTAACTAATAATATTTATTATGGTTCTCGTAATCCACGTCCAATCCAATCTTAAAAAACGATTTAGTTTAGATACTTTCAGTTTTAGACTTATTTTTCTTTAAAATAATACTATTTTTCTTTATGAACTGTTTTTTTTTTATCAGCAAAGAATAGATATAATTAAGAAAGAGCACTTAAGGGGTGCTCTAACCCTTATGCAAAACAATCTAGTACATATTGATGCTCTAACTTGGCATCATAAATACTTTCTATTCTTTATGAACCGTTAATGTTTTTTTTGGAGTAATTCCTCCGTGCTAATTTTTAAAGAATAGAAAATAAATGTATTTTTTGGATGGGTAATTATATAAATTTAGAAAACTAAAAACATCTTTATATTTAAATAATAATATTTAAAATAAAAGAATGTCTTCAAATTTAAAAATGTCCAACCAAAATGATTGAGTTGATCCGTAACTGTTCACATTAAAGAGAAAAATAAATATTCAGAATAAAAATAATACTTTAAATTTAAAGATCTTAAATATTATTACTTCATAAAAACCCATTATATAGTTTCGATCATATTCAAATCCTCCCAAAGAGTTATTCACTTTGTCCCGAGGGAACATCACTGTTCACAAAGAAAATCCCAAACATCGCACCAAGAATCGTGATTTTCTGCAAAAACATCGATGGCAGGGAATTCATCGAACGCAGGGAGGGCGAAAAGCGTGGTTGAAGGAAACAAACACGCAAGGGAAATCCAATTCAACGACGAATTGCATCTGGAGTTCATACTCGATGCAGGAATTGTGAAAGACTGCGAACTGAGTCTGCCATACGGGGTGCAATTGACGAACGACAAGTGGAACTTGTTCTTGCCATTGCAAGGGTTTGAAGAAACCCTAATAGGGTTTTTGAAGGAAGAAGACGATGTGAAAGAAGGAACCGAAGTGAACGTGTACGATAGAGGAGGCCATGAATTCGAAATGATGCTGAAGAAATGGGTGAAAGACTCGAACCAGTTCTACGTGCTCAACAGAGGCTGGTTCGGTTTCTGCAACCAGCATGGTTTAGGGCAAGGAGATCTCGTAGCTCTGCGTGCGTTTCGACATTCCATAACCGACGTGTTGTCTTTTGTTGTTACTTTCAGAAGAATGAGGTAACAAGAACATGGTTCTTTGTGTTAGGTTAGGGTTCTTGTTTTTTAGTTTAATTTTTTTTAATAAACTATGTGAAAATTTTCGGGCGTTAAATCAACAAAAATGATTGTGGTTGAGAAGTAAAATGCACGATTAAGTCTTTCTATATTAAAATGATTGAAATGGTATTGATATAGATAGAAATTAATGAGTTATTAATTGTTCAATTATATTGTATTTGAAAAATTGATACTTCTTAAACACGTGCACTTATTAATAATATTCTATTTGTAATTTTTATCATTGCCAAAATACTTTTTGAAAATTAAATTTATTCGATGCAATTCTTTTAAGAAAAGAAATTGAACATATGTAGTAAAATAAAATAATATAATTAAGTTAAAGAGTACAATGTACCTAATCTTATATGAGAGGAATAAGAAAATTATTATTATTAATATTATTAGTATTGTTAATGATAGATAATTTACTTTTACCATCAAAGGGACTACAATTAATGGGAGACTGAATTTAGTCCATTCAGTCAAATTTGAAATTAGTCCATTTTCACAATTTTGGATTAATTTAGTCATTCATCTTTGAAAATACGTGAATTTAGTCATTTTAACCAAATTTTGTTAAATTTAGTTGACGTTTCAAGCGTATTTCATGATAGTATTTGAATTGTTTACACCGTTTGACACATTTTTGTTTCAATGTTAACTCAAATATTATCATATAATGCATTTAAAATGTCAAATAAATTTAACAAAATTTGGTAACAAGAACTAAATCCACACATTTTTAAATATGAAAGACTAAATTGATATAAAGCTTCAAAGAAAAACTAATTCAAAATTCACTGAAACTTAAGGGAAAAAAACATATTTAATCCAAAAATTTACAATAATTTTGAACGAGAATGAATGGTATGAGGAAAATTCAAAGTGAATAAAGCAATGAATGCAATGTGGTGATGAAAGGATCAATACAAAATAGGAAATAAAGAAATGAGACTTAGGAGGGTAAAATGATATTTAATTTCCTTATTCTGTTTTTGAATGTGTCTGAATTTCAATAAACATTTTTTTTTTGTGTAAAAAAGAAAAAACTAAATACGCAGTAAAAATTTTCCATTCAACTATGAAGGAGAAATATATTAGGTATTCCAACTACTATTTTACCTATAAATCCATCCCCTAATTAAATTCTATAAATTATTTCATCCGAAATTTAAAAACTTAAATGCATGTCACCTGGAGATTGGTTGGATTCATGACAATAATTTATACTACTTATTACAATATTACTCTTGGAAAAAGAAAAAAAAAAGAAGAGAAATAGATTAATAGAATAGCGTGTTTGAATTGTACTAATGAATTATTTATTAATTAATTACTTAATTTAGTTTTTTAAAATATTATTAATGAATACACATATTTTGGGACCATAAGGTCTATCCTTTCCTCACTTTTGAGTTGGGCCAGTGTTGGGCTATTATTGTCTTGGGTTATTGCTTCTTACATCTCATAATTATTAACTGCACCCCCATAATAATATAAAAACTTCTTTTGTAATTATATGTGTGTATTTTTTTCTTTGTTTTTCTGTAATAATAATAATAATAATAATAAATTTATTAATAAAATAATAATTATTTTATTTTTCACTCATTTATAGGCAATGTGGGTAATTAACGTAGGACGGTGCGTGGGATGAATTTTGTCTGAAGCTGATGTGACTTTAGTGAATGAATGAATGATAAAAAGAGAGAGGACATGCATAATGGATGCCACTAATGCTTATTCACAATCACAAAATCATAAAAATAGATTATTACCATAAAATATCTTATCTTAATCACTTTTAAATAAATAAATAAAATATCATTAATGTCAAAAGAGACAATATCACAAATACTAAAAGTTATATATAATTACCTAAAACTAATATATTTTCTCAATTAACGTCCTCGTTTCGTTTGCCATATAAGTACTAAATTAACTAACTAGAATTAATAATAATGTCTTAAAAGGTAGAAAAAAAACATAAAATCTAAAACATTTTGCAAGAATTAAAATTGGATAGATTTCATATATTTAGGATTTTAAAAATATTTTATAGCTTATTATACGATTTTAAAATAATAATATGCTAGTTTAATATGGTGATATTGACTTTTTATAATTTGTACTATAATAATCATTCACTTTTTCAATTCAATTACCATCTTTTATATTTTGCATTAAATTGATTCGAGAATATCCTTCAAGCCCCAAAAAGTGTCCAATGATAAATTCTTGATAGATAAATTGATAAGCACTAAGGTCAGAGAAGAAGAAAAGAAAGAGTGAGGGACCACTTTTCCCAAACTAGAAAAGGAAATGATGATGTGTATATATATCATACACAAAATATATACTTTTTAAATATCAATTTCTCATATTAAATATCCAAATTAAATTTTTTTAATCTTTATTAAACCTTCAAAATATATTAATTTCAATATGTATAAAAAAAAGTCAGAAAAATCTAAATTAATCTGGAACTGTATCATGCATGGTGTGTGAATGGTCACTTTGTAGATACTGTAATAAGGGGTTATGATTCAGTGAAGAAGGAACATGATGAAAAAATAACACTGAAACCATCAATGAATAATGACCCTACAAAAGTTGCTCAATCATACAGCTCAAAATTCATTGCCAGCACCACTGAATTCTTAGCGGGTCCCTTTTTCCTATCATCATTTTCATTATCTATTTATAGATTAAATATGTTTTTGTTTAATTTTTAAATTTTAGACTAATTTAATTTTTTATCTTTCAAAATATGTAAATTTAGTTATTTTAATCAAATTTTATTTGATGTTTCATACGCATTTGGATTGTATTTGAGTTGTTTATACTATTTGACATATTTTTGTCTTAATATTAAGTCAAACACTATTATAAAACACGATTAAAATATTAAATAAACTTATTAAAATTTGATTAAAAAGACTAAATTTATGTATTTTAAGAAAATAAATGACTAAATTAATTTAAAATTTTAAAATAAACTAATTTTAAAATTTATTTAAAATTTAAGAACCGAAAATATATTTAAGCTTTTATTTATTTATTTAAATTCCTCCTGCAACCTTAATATTCACACCTCTGTGAAATCAAAGTTGAATGAAAAAAGTTATTATTACCTTCAAATTAAACCGTTCTGTTTGAAAGTTAGCGTCCGTTTAAAAACTATTGTTTTTTTTTCTACGCAACGGATAAAAACGAAAACACATTAAATGAAATATTAAATATGGATTTAATATTTATACATATATAAAAATATTATTAGTTACGTTAAAAGTGAAGGTTGGCGCGTGAAGATGTTAAGGCGCACCCGCACACACATGAGCAGCACCAACAAAACAAAACCTGTGACTCACTTTCTCTCTCTCTCTTTCTCTGACCTTACACACATCACATGCACAACTCTTCTTCGTTCTCATCCACTGTTATTAATTAAACACTGCAAATTCTAATCGAAGCTTGTTCAAAACTAACCTAATCCTATTCTTCTAGTGTTCTAGTGTGTGAGTGAGATTAATCTTTTTTTTCTCTTTTGGATTTCGCTTTTAACCAAACCCGCACCAACCACTAAACTCCATTTGGTAGCAGACGAAAAATCTTTTGGATTTGGACTAATTTTTGCACACTGCATCATCAGCAACAAAGCACACGCAATTTACAATTACCACCATTCACCATTGGTTTGTAATCTCATTCACCATGCTTCGTGCTCATTTATTGCAAACAATTTGTGGTTCGAAATTCCTTGCTCCTAATAATTGAGATTTCAGATTAGGACACAGCACTTTAGTTACCCGCACCACTCTTTCTCTCTCTATCTCTTGATGCCAAATTTAGCATCTGAGTTTACTACTCCAATCTTCTGCTTCTTCTTCTTTTTCTTTTACTCGCGATGGGTTGCATTTACTCGCGAGTGTGTATAGGCGACAACTGCAGAGGCTCAAGCATCAACGGAGACCCCATAGCCAGAACCACCGATGTGGGTGAAGTGGCCAATTTCTCGCACACTTCTTCCGACGTTGAAGAAGGTGAAATCAGAGACCAGCTCAACCAATTGAGCATCACGCGGGACTCCGAAGCGGGAATCCGAAGACTCGCTAGGGTTTCGGCGCAGTTCCTGCCGCCGGACGGTTCACGAATCGTAAAAGTGCCTTCTGGGAACTTTGAATTGCGATACTCGTTTTTGTCTCAGCGAGGTTACTACCCGGATGCACTGGATAAAGCGAACCAGGATAGCTTCTGCATCCACACGCCTTTTGGTACTGTTTTTTTTTTTTTTTTTTTTTTTTTTTGAGTTTGGGTTTTCTGCTGTTTGTGGCTTTGGCTTTGGCTGCTTATTTTGGTGGAGTGGCTACTCTGTGGTGCTCATTGCGTGTGAGGGGTTTTATGTTGACAGGTACGAACCCTAATGACCACTTTTTTGGTGTCTTCGACGGGCATGGTGAGTTTGGAGCTCAGTGTTCGCAGTTTGCGAAGCGGAAATTGTGTGAGAATTTGCTCAGAAATTCGAAATTCCGGGGTGATCCTGTTGAGGCTTGTCATGCGGCGTTTTTGGCGACGAATTCGCAGCTGCATGCTGATGTTTTGGATGACAGCATGAGCGGGACGACGGCGATCACGGTGCTGGTGAGGGGGAGGACGATATACGTGGCGAATTCCGGCGATTCAAGGGCGGTGATTGCGGAGAGGAGAGGGAAGGATTTTGTGGCCGTTGATTTGTCGATTGATCAGACGCCGTTTAGGAGTGATGAGCTTGAGAGGGTGAAGCTCTGTGGGGCGAGGGTTCTTACTTTGGATCAGATTGAGGGGTTGAAAAACCCTGATGTGCAGTGTTGGGGCACTGAGGAGGGTGATGATGGTGACCCTCCGAGGTTGTGGGTGCCCAATGGGATGTACCCGGGGACGGCTTTCACCAGGAGTATTGGTGATTCTATTGCGGAGACTATTGGGGTTGTGGCGAATCCTGAGATTGTTGTGTTTGAGCTCACGCAGGATCACCCTTTCTTTGTGCTTGCTAGTGATGGGGTGTTTGAGTTTCTCTCTAGCCAGAGTGTGGTTGAAATGGTATGGTAGATCTCTTTTATTGTTGTGTCCCTCGCTTTTCTTTTACGCTAGCTTTATTCTTATGCAAAGGCTTACATTCTTTTCTCTCTTTTTTGAGGGGCTTCTGTTGTTGAATTTGCTTTTATCTGTACTAAAGAAGTTGGTGGCAGGTTATTATTTCGTTTCAGTGGCAATCACGATCTGGCACAATTAATGTTGGTTACTGTGTCTCTCTCATATTTGGAATTAGAATCAGGAATTAGGGACTAGGAATCTTTTTGAAAATTAGGCGACCCAACTTATGCAACTGGGGACTTTTTGACAGAAAATTCAAATTCACTCCTTTGCATAAAGCCACATGGAAGTCGAGGGAAACCGAATTTTCCATTTAAGGGTGTCGGGAAAGAAATTTACAGCTAATAGTTCTGGATTTCTAGAAATTGAAATAATATTCCAGCCAAACTTTAGCATCTGTAAACAATGTTCCAAACCACTTCATTATTCCTTCTACAGTTGAAATTATTATTGAATAAGGAAATTTTTTTGGGTGAGTATTGTTTGTAATAGCCACTTTGGTGATAATTCACTAAAACATTATTTTCAGATGTATTTTATGCACCGGGAGGGAGCAATTAGTCTTTTCACCATATGAAGCTGTTTTTCTGTTTCATGCAAGACTCGTTTTGGTAGAATTGCAAGAACACTATCCAATTGAAACCAGGCACACCATTTTGTGGCTGTAGTTGATTTTAATGATAAATGATTTTTAGAAGGGTGCAATGCGCCTGCAATAGTTCCAACAAGTTTAACATTTCCTTGGTTTCAGTTTTAAAATTTCATATTATGGTATTAGTCTAATAATCAACTGGTCTTGTGTTATGGTCAAATTGGACGCAATTTTGTGTTGAAATTCGTCTGTTATTAAGCCTGTAGTTGAAACGTTTAAGATTAACTGAATCCTAAGTTTGACACGTAAATTACTTAATTGCATCATACTTTTGGTGATTCGGTGCCATGTAAGCAGAGTTTTATGGAGTAAATTTTTCTCCCTCATGTAGGATAGATAAAGATATTACAAAACATATCTTTTGGGTAATGGTATTGTAAAATTTTCCAGTTGATGTGGAAATGTATCTGGGCATGTCTCCATTCACAGAAGCTTGGTCAGAAATTTATATGTTCAACTAGGTTGATGCGTCATTGACCTTGGAACTATCTTTCCAAACTCTAATTATAATTAAATCATAAAACTAATCCTTACAGATTGCTGATAATAATACGTTTAAATGACAACCATGTGCATTTGATCATGGAACTGAGTTTTTGTGAATTTAATTTAATGCAACTTTAAACCTAGATATGGTGTACCATCCAATTGAAGTAAAATATTTTGTCTCTTAATTGCCATTATGTTTCCAGGTTGCAAAATTCAAAGATCCTCGTGATGCTTGTGCTGCAATTGTGGCAGAATCTTATCGACTCTGGCTGCAATATGAAACTCGTACAGATGACATCACAGTCATCATTGTACATGTAAATGGGCTAACTGAAGTATGGTACTTTTCCTGTTTTATCCTGTTTCTCTTCAATTATATTCCTAGAAATAGTCTCTTTCATTTACTTCGTTGTTAGTAACTGATCTAATCTTCCAAATCAGTCTACTGGTGCTCAGTCGGCTAGTTATGGTGATGTTTTGCGAAAACCTGTGCCACAAGTCGTAGAGGTGACAGGTTCAGAATCCCCTTCCACCTTTGGCTGGAGTGCTAGAAACCATCGTGTAAGACATGACTTGTCAAGGGCACGCCTCCGAGCACTTGAAAATTCCCTAGAAAATGGGCAAGCTTGGGTTCCTCCCCCTTCAGCCCATAGAAAGACATGGGAAGAAGAAGTAATCCCCCACTTCATCTTTTAATTTTAGAATTGATTTAGCTCTTCTTTTTTTCATTTGTTTTTATTTAAATCGATAAAAACATAGGTATGATACTATAAAGTCATAATTTTAGTTTCTCCCACTGGAAAGTTTAATGACTGTGAACCTTTGGTGGTGCTTCATCTTCATATGCCACAGGCACACATAGAGCAGGCATTGCACGATCATTTTCTCTTCCGAAAACTTACCGATTCTCAGTGTCATGTTCTATTGGATTGCATGCAAAGAGTGGAGGTCGAACCTGGGGATATTATAGTCAAACAGGTCAGTTTTTTAGTTGAAACTTGAAAATAGAATTGTGCACAGTCCAACCTGGGGATATTGTAGATTCCAGGGGCAGAAATTGAAGTTTACCATTCTTGTACGGAACATGCCTTTGGTTCTTGTTAAAAATTTCTCTTTATATTGGCTTTGATTACATTTATAATTGCACAATTGTGACAAAAGTTATACTTTGCAGGGTGGTGAAGGTGACTGTTTTTATGTTGTTGGTAGTGGAGAATTTGAGGTCTTGGCAACTCAGGTTTATAAACTCTATCATTTGATTGCTCTATTGATTTGTGATGACTCAACAGATATTCTATTAGGAAAATATTGAAAATTGTACTAGCAAAAGGCAAGGTCGTGGCACCACCTCAGGCTTTAAAAACTTCTTTAAATATTTCTTAGATTTCCATGCTAATAATTTTTCATTCGTGATAAAGTTCTAGGATTCAACACCTTTCAAAAACCAGCTTTATGTTTTTTTAAACCCCAGTCCATCATTTTAGCTCTTCTAATTGGCTTTTCCTTGGTTTAGTCAATGAAATCATGTTTTGAAGATCTTCAGTCATGTAACGAATGCTGCCTGTACCTAGTCTTTTCCAATATGTTGTGTGTTTCTATATTGTCAATGAGATATGTTACTAATCCTCTTCAACATTCATTACTATGGCAGGAAGAAAAAGAAGGGGACGTACCTAGGGTTTTGCAGCGCTACACAGCTGAAAAACTCTCATGTTTTGGAGAGCTTGCTCTAATGTAAGTCGCTCAATCATACATGATAGCATCTTGTGGTTCTTCAACTCAATTGAAGTTATTCTTTTTCCATGAAACATATCTAGTTATTGAAGTTTCCTCCCGGTTAGGTATTAATATTTCTTTGAGGACTGTTATCCAGATAGGCATATGAAGTTCAACTATAATTATTCCAGAATATATGAAATATTATATACATTTTTCAACCAGCTTTAAGAACTAAGATTTTGCAACCTATTTTTTTCTGAAAATGTGCAGAGTCATTTTTATGAGGATGCCTTAACACAAACAAGGCTTAGTTTGTTGTTATTGTATTTAAAGTCATTTTATGTTTTTCCTCTTGCTCTTTTTTTATATGTAGCTGCTACGACAATATTACCTTTTTGCGTTGCCAATTTAACACTATGTTTTCAAAAAATGGCATTACAGGTACAATAAACCACTCCAGGCTTCTGTACGTGCTGTAACAAACGGAACTCTTTGGGCTTTAAAACGAGAAGATTTTCGTGGGATTTTAATGTCAGAATTCTCTAACTTATCATCATTGAAGTTGCTTCGATCTGTAGATCTCCTCTCAAGGTTATCAATTTTACAACTTAGTCAGATTTCTGACTCCCTTTCTGAAGTTTCCTTCTCAAATGGGCAGACAATAATAGACAATGTAAGTTATTGCTTGGTTGCTTTAATCCCTTGTTCTCTTATCTTTTCTTAATGACCTTCAGTATGTCTTTGCAGAATGAAATCCTTGCATTGTACATCATACAGAAGGGATGCGTAAAAATCACTTTTGACTCTGATTTATTGACGAGTCCAAATGCCTACAGCCTCAAGCCTGACATCCAAAACGAGGAGGATGATGTTCAGAGCAGAACAGAACTATCAATAGAGAAGCCTGAGGGAAGCTATTTTGGTGAATGGACCCTTTATGGTGAACGTATTGGTTCCATAAATGCTGTTGCTGTGGGTGATGTTGTATGTGCTTTGTTAACAAAAGACAAATTTGAATCTGTAATTGGCTCCATACAAAAGATTTCTCAGGAAGATCACAAGTACGTTTTACTATGTGCATGTGTTAGACGACAGCTATGCAATTCTGCTTGTATGCTTGTATACTGAACTTGAAAACAAAGTTTCATATCATTGACTTCATTAGTTTAATCATAGGTCAAAGGATAATTCCATGGAGTTGACCGGAAGAAATTATGATTTTTCATCCCTTGATAAAGTACAGCTTTCAGATTTGGTAAGTGTTTTCTGTTGCATTTCAATTGTTTGGGAATGAGATCCTCAAATTAGCTTATGGACCATTTTTTGGCAGGAGTGGAGAAAGACACTATATTCCACTGACTGTTCCCAAATAGGGGTTGCAAATTTAAAGGAATCAGGTACAAAAACATTTCTCCTATTTCTTGCATGAAAAATAACTAACGAATTATTTGATCCTGGAAATAATAGACATTCATAAATTTAATACATCTATAAAGTTCTTTTGTAGATGAACTTGATATAAACCTACCAAATCTTTGGAGGATTTGTTCCCTTAATTAATCAAATTTGAAGATTGATGTAGTTAGTGGATGTGAAAAATATTTGAAAAAGGACCAAGTGGATGTAAGCCTAATGTTTTAGTCGTCAAAATATGAATATTTTCTTAAAATTGTGACTTTTTTCTTCATAGGTATCTTGGTTTCCTTTTCCTACATCAATTAAATAGCCTTTAAATGTATTCCATAGTGATAAAAAATGTATGCTGGATTTATTTTTCTAATGAAGTTTGCTGCATGGATACATTTTGGTGCAGAAAATTTGCTTACTTTGAAGAGATTTTCTAAGCCAAAGGTCAAAAGGTTTGGAAAGGAATCACAGGTCTTGAAAGAGAAAGATTTGATTAAGGGTTTGGGCTCTTCAGCTAGTATACCACAGGTTTTATGCACTTGTGCTGATCGCATGTATGCTGGAATATTGCTAAATACTCACCTTGCTTGCCCCTTGTCTTCCATACTTTCAAGTCCTTTTGGTGAATCAGCCGCACGGTTTTGTGCTGCATCTGTTGTCACTGCTTTAGAAGACTTGCACAAGGTCTTGTATCTAAATAATTATTGTCTTCGCTTTTGTGCCTTCTTTGGCTAGTTGCTAAGGTTGCCCTTTCCTTTATTCATTTCATACTTGAATTTCAGAATGGTGTTCTCTACAGAGGTGTGTCTCCTGATGTTTTGATGTTGGAGCAAACAGGACAGATACAGGTTTGGGAACTCTTGTTTGATTGCTTTTCAACATATCCATGTTTATCTGTGGTGTTGATGGTGAATCTTCCATAGTTATGGCAGATGACATTGCTGTAAATGATGGATGACGTTAAAGACTAAGAATATGCATAATATAGATACATCAAATCTAACACGTCATCAATAATTATGAAGATAATTCAAATGTTCTCTAACATATCAAACTAAAATCATCACAATTCCCTGACTAATATAAATGCAATCAGAGGTGATACCAAGATTTTAATGCAAGTGTGATCCAGAATAAAGTCTAGTTAGATGTCTTTCAAACATTTAAGTTGAAGGAAACTTTGCTATAATACAGTATAAAAATAAAATGAAATAATCCACTTCTTAATTATCATGTAAAACTATTCACAGTGAAATATAGGAAACCATAAATACATACCTTCAGTTCTTAACCTGTGATGTGATCGATGCTCTTTCATTGATAGAAGTAATCAATTATCGCGTGTAGTAACGTATTTTTGAGGTAAAAGTTCAAGGTAAGATCATACACCTCCCCCTGTCTCTGCAATCTGCATCTGAATGCATTAAAATCCGAACAAAATATTTTTTACATGGCCACCAGAAACTACAAGTACAAATCAAGTAAAGACAAAGAAATTGTTAATGTATTCTCACTTGGCTGCTCCTTCCTGATGTTATCATCGTTTTCATTTTTAATGATCAAGTGGGTAATCTACAATATAAAAACTCCAAAGTATCCTTTAGAAGGGTATTAATCCTGATAGGGGGTATCTATCTATACACAGTTATTCACAATATCGCAGTATCTGATCAATTATTTTTTGTATGTACTGATTGCAGCTGGTGGACTTCAGATTTGGGAAACAGCTATCTGGTGAGAGAACATTCACAATTTGTGGGATGGCAGATTCTCTGGCCCCAGAGATTGTTTTGGGAAAAGGCCATGGTTTCCCTGCCGACTGGTATAAATAAAACCTTCTCCAAACACATTAATTCTCGTTAAACCACAATTCCTCGTCAGTAGCAAACTTCTGTCTTTATTTCCTCTATATCAAGATAACCTAAATTAGCATAGCATTTACTGAATGTATAATTAAAGCTTCCTCTGAATTGCATTTAATGGATGTCAAGGTGGGAAACTTTTCTTATGATTATGCAGGTGGGCATTGGGGGTTTTGATATATTTTATGTTACGTGGTGAGATGCCATTTGGATCATGGAGAGAAAATGAACTTGATACAGTTGCCAAAATTGCAAAACGGAAGCTACACCTTCCGGAGAGTTTCAGCTCTGAAACGGTTGATCTCATCTCCAAGGTATTGCAAAAACCAAGACTCTCTTTCTCTCAAGATAGTCTACGTAGTTTGCATTGCTTAAAATATACGCAATGCATTCTTGGGAACATCCATACATACTTCTCTAATTAGATTTTATTCTACTGATTGGTTCAGCTACTTGAAGTGGAAGAAAACAATAGACTTGGAAGCCAAGGTCCTGATTCTGTCAAGAGTCACCCATGGTTTAATGGTATTGATTGGGAAGGGATTAGAAACCGCACTTTTCCTGTTCCTCAGGAAATTATTTCTCGTATAACACAGTACTTGGAAGTTCATTCTGAGGATTGTAGTACTGGCTATCCGGGCTCGCCTTTGCAGGAGGTAGAAGAACTTAATGTGCCTGAATGGCTTGAGGACTGGTAGAAGGTGATGATCATTACTTTTTGTTTTCCTTTTGAAGTTTGGCACTCCACCAATATTTACCATTGTTTATCTGGACAAATTGCAATCCAAGAATGCAGTTAACCAGAAAATGTGAACAGCGCAACAGATGCAAAATATTCCCTATAGTTTGAATCTTTTAGTTGCAGACTGGGTAGGGTAGGTTTATTATCTTCATCTCTTCCCTTTCCTAATTTTTTTTGGGGGTAATTCCCCTCCCCTGTAAATATTATATAAGTGTAAATGATTGAATTTGAATTCAGTCAATTGCAATTCAAGCAAGTTAGTTTTGTCATTGACCAATATTCATACTATACTAACACATAAAACTAAAACTCATTTTTGTTCTAACTCAACTTTTGTTGCGTTCACATCAAATTTTGGGACAATTTCTCTTTCTAACACAACACTTTCTCATTTTGATAAACCTGTTTTATTCATTATTGGCAATTCGAAGTGAGTGGTCTTTCACACCCAACATTCAAAATGCCTTTTCTAGAAAATAAAATAAAAATAAGCCTCGTTATTAAGAGAAAGGGTAGGGGAAAAGGAAATAAAGTGTACTTCAATAGTAGCATAGCCACTAACGTCATCATAATTTTTTAATTACATGTTTTCAACTTTGTTTATATATTCAATCGCCTTCCCCATAGTTCAAACCAAAATAATTTAATCTGATAATGATAAGGAGACCAATCCCTAAAAAAATGTGACCAATGACAAATTTAACCATACTTAATGTTAACCTGGTACATAAAATACTCTTAAAATAAGTTTTTATGCAGCATGTAAGCACCTTGTCTATTTAGCACCTAGCCGACTTTGGATCTGCTTAATACAAAACTATTGCCGTAGCAGACAGAGTTAGTGTGTTGCTGAAGTCACATTTTGGCAATGGCATCCTTCGTTTTTGCTTCAAGACAGAAGAATAGAGCTTATTTTTCTTTGCGTGTTGTATTGCCTCTCTTTCGCCATGAATTAATATGCACACTTCACACACAAGAAACTGACAAAAACTATCTTACTTTGAAAACTTTCTTCGGGTCATGCATATTATAGCCAATTATTCAACCTAATCACATAAATTACAGACTTTTTTTTTTTTCTATTGATTATTGGCTTGACGCAAATTGGTTAATTGGCAATTTACCATTGGTTATTATTTGTTAGATTTGATCCGAGGGAAAATTGAAGGGAGAGATATGTAAAACTTTGGAAAGGTTAGATTTTTGGATTGGTTAAGCATGTAAAAACTGATGAATTTGCTTAATCAAATATCAGTGCTTTAAATCTTTGAACTTTTGAGATTGATACATTTTTTCCTCTTGTTTAATAAAAATAGTTATAGAAATATTAAGTGAAAATCAAATTGTCAACCTTGGAGAAACAAATAAATTAAATCATTGAAAAAATAAAATATTATTGAATAAACATTTAATTTTTAAAAAAATCAAAACGTTAACTTATATAATTAAAAATAATAAATAATTAAAATAAAAAGGTAATGAAAATATGATAAAGAATTATTGTTACAATTTATTTCAACTCAATTTAAACTCATTTAACAATAAATTAAATAAATCAACCAATTCAAAGTTGAGTTAGTTCACGGATTTGAATCCATTCTAACATGTCTAAATGGTGAATTAGATGAGTAAGTTCAATTTGACCTATATTTAAAAAAAAATATTATTTTTTCAGTCCAATTCAAACCCGAGATGGAGAATTAAATTAGTTCATGAATTTGAATCCATTTGGACAAAAAGAACTTGTTTGGTTAATGAAACCATGGCGTTATCCAGTCCCTTGTTGCCTAAGTTCAGTTGTTAATAATGTGCAATGTTTATATCTTAAGCAAAAGAGAATGGAAGGGATAATAAAATATGACCAAGATGAACATATTTAATTTAAAGGGCTGAGACACATATACACAGCATTATTGAGCACAACGGTATGAAGCTGTCTTCTATTATTCTTGTCGAAAATCAATACAAAATTCATTATGAGGTGAAAAAGAAGATAAAATTTTAAGTTTACAAGGGTTTCGATTACTCTGGTCACGAGGGCTCCTTAAATTTTCTGCCATAGAAAGATTAAGTAAGTTTTTATGCAGATCATAAGAATTAAAAAAATAGTGGTTGATTGAACGAAAACAAGGAACCTGTACCTGCTTTGCTTAACTGTATACTATTCAACAAAACAAAAAATCTAAAATCTATACGAAGTTGTTGAACAAGGACTGAAACCAAACATGTGTACCTTAGAAAGGTTATACATCTAATGGTAGTTGTTTATCCAGAGATAGCTGAGACCTTCTTTCTCTATTCACAAACCATTGTGCTGTTCTTTTAGCTATCGGAAACCAAATCTGTCTCATTTTTTCCTCTTTAAGGTTGTCTTGAACAGAAGAAGAATCCTTGAAGACCCTCATTTTCGTGCCAAAATCTCCAAATCTAGAGACAGCAGTGATTTCTGACATTGACCTTTTCTCACCTGGGTTTGCATACTTTGGTGCAAGACTTGATTTTCCTGCAGAATCTGATGTAAAAGGAGGACCCTTTTCTGAAACTGATTTGGTGTTGCTAAGAGCACTGACTTTGCTCTCGAAGGAAATCTTCCTCTCCATCTCCTCCTTGATGTTCTTGATTTCACCATTTTCTACCACCTCTCTTGGGCTTGATGTCATGTCTGCATTTGATTCGAAGTTGCTGAATCTGTTGCTTGATGCAGCATTCAGCATCTCCGAATTCAAAAACATGAGGTCTGAAGAACTCACGTTGCTCCACCTGTGCTTGAACACCACATCAGATATAGTAATCATGTGGTTGTGTTTATGATACCCCTTCTGGTTACCATCACTATCTTCTGCTCCTTTCTGGATGAGCAATTCTTCTTCCTTCACACCCTTTCCCATTTTCCGAAAGCTGCTTCCAACACTGAATCTTGATGAACCATGATGCTCTTCCTCTCTCTGGACAAAGATCTCTAAGTTGGATTCTTCACCTAGACCTGATTGGTTTGCCAGCCTCCTTAAACTGTTTGAATATGTGAAGGTAGTGTGGTCCTCAGGGTTGACCTTGTGCCGGCAAATAGGACAGCTAGAGTGCCTTTCAAGCCAGTGGTCTATGCAATCAATATGAAAAGCATGCTTGCACTTTGGTAGAAGTCTCAGAACTTCAATATCTTCAAACTTTGATAAGCACACTGCACACTCCAGCCCTTCCTTTGACCCTTTGAGTGAAGAGAATCTGAAGAAGGGGAGTGATTCTATGACAGTCTTGTCAATTCCTGAAAATCTAGACCTTGATCTCACAAAAGTTGGTAAATTTTCTTGGTCCCCAAGAGAAGTTGAACCTCCGCGGTGTTGACAGAATTTTGCATACATGAGAAGAAAGAATGTGAGTAGAAACATCACACCAAGGATTCCTATGACAACAGCAAGACTTGGTTGGAAATTGGACACAGCATCTCCTGAAGGTGCAGCAGTCTGTGCTCTAACATGGAGGAATAAGACTGAGAGAACAAAAAGGATAACACCAAGCTGATTCATGGTTCTGGTTTTCCTCATGCATTCTGCAGCAGAAGTTTCCAATTGATGAGTTGGAGGCTTATGGATTTATAATGGGGTTGTTGTGCATGGACATTATTCAATGATTCTCCCCCAAATGGTAACCTTTCCTTATGTCAGTTTTCTTGGTTTCTTCTCAGGTTACGTTTTGCGTCTCAACTTGATTCTTCATATAAAATACCAATAAAATATTCAGGACTCAGTAGTGACCACAAGGTGGTGGGGTTGGCCTACAATTGTATTTAACTCAGGCTTCTTCTGACTTGGTATGTGTGTCTCAATGACATATGGTATGACAAAGCAAAGTTTTTTAGTTTAATCCTTACGCCACCTTGCTGGTAATACATGGAAGATTACTCCTTAATCTCTCACCTTGCGTATGAAATTGAAATTTGAACTTAACCTCGTTTAGGTTTTGCTGTACTACTTAATCTGATACATGAAAATTCCATTTCTTTCAATAATAAGTACATTAGTCTTTTAAGAAAGCTTAGTATGCATACCCTATCAACTAGTTGAAAATCTTCTCTGATATGACATTTACAGTAAAAATGACAGACTTACTTACTATATAAGATGATTTATGTAATTAAATCACTTTGTAAAAGACATTTACACTTTCTATACATGTATTATTTATTTTTCAAAATTTACATTTGGTTTGACAATGTCAAAGGTAGGAAACCCCACCAAGGATTGGGAACAGTGGTAGGTAAAACCTGTGCTTCAGGGTAAGAAAAAGTCATTTTGTGAAGAGGGTTTAGGCCATGCCTTCATGACCAAATGGTGGGGAAATAGCCTTGGAAAACCAGAAAAAAGAAAAATGTCAAAGTTAGTTATCACATCACATTCCATTAGTCAAGGTTTAATCTACCTTTGCAGCTGCTCTTGCAGCTTAGGCAGACCTTCAAGACATGGATCTTATATTAACTCACCAGAAATGTCACGTTTTTGAAAAGGGTTATATTATGATCTCATTATCAAAACAAAAGTACTTGAAAAATTAGATTGAACATATGAAACTGATATAGCTTTGTGAGGAATTAATATATTTTCAATGCTCAATGATGATCATGAATCCTTCACTGATCTTCCTAACAACCTGTTATATTCCTCTCAGTACTTATATTTTACTAATAGCAGCCATGTTAACTGCATCAGTTTCGCTGACCCTGCAAAAGAAACCTAAAAAAGAAAGTGTTGAAAAACGATGTTAATATACATATTCCAAGTTTGATTTAGTCAATTATAATAAAGCAATCAATAAAGGACATGCTTGTCTTGCTGCTGCCTAATAAAAGCTGTGATGTTGCTAGACTTCGTAGCAAAGAGGTAGAAGGTTATGTAACACGTTTGGTCAAAGAATGCTTTATTTTTTATTTTATTTTTTCATTTGTATGGTGACAGTAGCAGCTGAAAAGATAATGCCAATGATACGTGGTAAACACGAAAGAGTTATGGTTGAAATTATTGCCCTTTGGCATGATGCCATATTTAAGCTCTCGATTTAAAATGGAACTGCTAGATTTGGATGATTATTATTTATTACATGTTGCAAGATCAGGAAGAAAGAGTTAAAGTAAGAGTTTAGTTCAGATATGGTATTATCCATGTTGAATCACGTGTTACTACCCTTTCAAACACATGACTAGATAGCATACTAATACTGTAAGTTTGACAAGACAACAAAATGATGTCAACAATAAAAGAAAAATGAGGTGAATATGTAACTAAAAATGGAATTTGCCACAAAAACTCTTCTCTTGTTATGTCCTTTGTGACAGTGAGGCTCCGTTTGAGCATGGGGAAAACAAAGGGAAATGGTAGTTCAGGAGGGTCATTAATTCCCTCGAGAAATGGAGTGATCTAGAAGTGATTTTTGCCCATGCCCCTTTTGAATGGACTTGCCACGTTTCTAGAATGGAGAGTTTGGAAGACAAAAGCATTGGTGGAAGAGGAAAGTGGGTGCAGGTTTTCTGGAAGTTTGACGTTCGATAATTGAAAAGGAAGCATTACTTTCAGCAGCAATGACAATATTAATATAAACCATTCAAAGCAATGCTTAATCTTAACCACGCGTATTTGAGTTACTTAACTCAATTTAGGTGTCTACAATGTCGTGAAATTTAGAAACTTCAAATAAATTTTCTGTATAATAGTATCAAATAATGAATTCAAAATAAGTCTTTCAGTTCTTAAGGTTGTTTAGATGAGGAATCATTACTAACTGCTACGTCAATTGTTCAAATGATGAAACGGGATAACTAGTTCCGGTGTTTTAAGAACTCCATAAGCAACTCCTTGCATATGCTCTAATAAAAGCTTAGGAATAATTGCTAAAAGGGATTGGTTGGTTATCCTCAGTTTTTGAAGTTCATTTAGTGCCCAACATGCCCCAAGCAATCTGGAAACAACAACACTATATTGATACTTGAACAGATGATGCTAGCAGGGCTCATTATTACATACAGCTGCAAACTTCATTGCATTGGCTACAAGTAAATAAAGTGGAATAGCCAGACAAGTTATCAAAGTGTGTACAGAAAAATGGTAGGAAACTCATTCATCTATACAAAAATTTAAGCCCTATTTCCCTGATTCTCCTGTTGGGAACTTCAATACTAAGGTACAAATTAGACAGTACAAGACTAGCCATGAGAAGAGGCAGCAGGATTGCCGTTTGCTACTGTCCCCAAAACTCCGTTTCCCTCTGCAGCTGCTTGGTCTTCGTTTGCATGGCGAACAAACTCCTCAGGGGTCATGTGAGAACCATGGCATGCACAAACAATTCGAACTTGGTTAGTGCTGTATCGGTAAGTAACACCAGATATTGTCCTGCCATTTGGACCTGAACCTGAGGTGGATACCCAAGGCAGATTTGGATAGGAACCACATCCGCCAAATTTAACATCTGCAGCAAGACCGGGCTTAATGTTTGAAAAATCAATGATGGAACCTTCTCCTGCTGATTGGTCTGGTATATCTTTGGCCCTAAGGTTTGTGCTTCTTCCTTTCGCATCTTCAGGTTGCGAAGAGGAGCCTTCTTCAGTGACACGCTGTTTACCATCTCCTTTGGAACGATCTAATGGCCTTCCTTCGTATGGTATGGCCTCGGATATGTTGTTTGAGATTACTTGGAGTGCAGCTATATCCATACAATAACATTATAATTGAGCTTGCAATTAATACAGAATCATATTAAACTGCGGTCTTCACAGATATACAAACATTTATCACTGTGATAACTTTTCTGACACAAACGGGTTATAAGTTTAATATTTCAATCTTATATGAGATTTACCATATACTTGATTTAATTTATCAATCTTGCAACCATAATGCACTATAGATTATATGCACAATCCAAAACAGTTTAACTATTTATCAATCACTTCTACGGAGGAGGTTTGAGTTAGAAAAATTTTACCAATATGTTCCATTCATATAAAAAGTACCTGGGTTAGTCGGACCCCTGCCAACAAAAGGGTGTAATTGTTGAGGACGAGAAACCAAACCCCATGGTTGGTCCTCCAACATGGGAAGCTGAACAGGCGGATATCCAAACATCACCGGCAGGTTCCCATTATTCACTGATTGGGCTCCTGCACGTTCACCGGTTGCAGCAGGCATTACATGCATCACTCCGTGTATCTGAGGGCCTGGTGCCCCAACAGGGTTAGACTCTTGTACTGAAGAAGGGTAAGATACATTCATCATATTTACAGGTTGAACAGAAAAGGAAGCACCGTAATTCATGTTTGTGTGCTTAAAATCTTTTTCTGATGAGCCATTAAACCTCTTCTGCCCATTAAACTCAGTAGCATTTGAGTCTGCACTTCCACGAACCTCTTTCGCAGCATCAGAAGAAGAACCGACTCTGATGAATCCTTTGGAACCATCACTGTGGTGTGAGATGGGCCTGGAGGTGGAGTTCTCAGTTTCAGAGTCAGCCACATCTTCATTTTCTGCAGTTGAACCATCCTCTGTTATAGATATATGAGATGTTCTAGCCCTGTCATGTAAATCAGGGTGGTGGACATCATTGTCATGCTTCTTTTGACTACGTATCTCATCGAATGGCATTTTCCGCTTATTTGCTGCCTCCGACCGTTTTTCATCCTCAGTTTCAAGTGGTTTACTATTCTTTGCTACCAGAAATCCTCTTCCATTTAAATTCAAAGAAGCATTCTCTTCTTTGGCCTTTGAAAGGTCACTAAAGAAGTTCTCCTCAGGCTTTGGGGAATCAGTTCTCCGCGTCCCACTAATAGATTCTGGCTTCTGAGGAGCATTATCAAACATGCTCTTAAAGTCATCCACCATTTTGCCACCTCTACCAACTTCTTCAGCCCTACTATCTGAGGAGCTACCATTCTTACCCTTGGGTTTGGCAGACGAGCCACCACAAGACAAACCCAAGCTGAGCTCAAGCCCACTCTCATCCTCCATATTCTAATATCCAAGTCTATCAAAATTCAAAACAGATCAAACAGCTTGCATGTTATATCTTCCATAATAATTCATCGGGCCACGCACACCTTTTCACCGCAAGCAACCGTCCTCAAATATCTGCATCTAAGTTTGAAGTCAAACATGGCAAGCAATTATCACAACGCAGGTTTAATGAATATCTGCATTTTTAGTTTGAAATCAAACAAAAACAAACATTAGTAATGTCATATCACAGGTTGATGTAGTGAAAAATATTAACATAACCATGGTTTTCACTTAGGGTAAAACTTAGATACTGTTCCTTAAGCACTGTTTGTATTGTTCTCTGATCAAAATTGAAATTTCACCTCAATAATCCACATCATACATGAAACGATTAGATTAAGATGAAAATCAAATTCTGATTGGAGAACAGCACAAACAACACCTAAAGAACTATATCTAAGTTTCGTTTCCTCCTTTCATCACTTTAGGAAACAAAACATAATAACAAATAACTCATTCCTATCTATATTATCAAGATGGGACATATTTCATTAATACAAAATTCCATTGGGAAGCTGAAGACTCGTTTGAAGCATCACACACCATTCAAGGTACTTCACCGTCCAATAAACAAATAGTTTTTAAAAAAAAAAATCCACCAAAACCAAACACTTTTAAATAGAACTTCAAAATCTACAGCAGATTAGAAGAATAACAAATTTTTAAATTAGAATAAAAAGACACATATTCAGTCAAATTTACTACAAGCAATGATTTGAATCAAGTGAAAGACCTCACCTTACTCGTGATCCAAATCTTCCGTCTCTCTCATACTCTCGCAAGGGGTGTGGAATTCTTGCTTCTGATCCCCCAATCTGAAGAAGCCAAAAGCCATAGGCCAAATCAGCAGCTACAAGAGCGTGCCTTTTCCACTCTCAATTTGGAACCTTTGGTGCCCCAAAGTGTTGCTTGAAGGATAAGAAAAAATGGGTAAGGCACCAATCGGAGATCCAAAGCTTACTCTGTTAGATGCACGATGGGAGATGAAGAAGAAGAACCATAAAAGCATATTAAAAACCAGAAAATTAGGGTTCACATGCCAATGATTGAAAAAACGAAGAAAGTAATAATATAGGGAGAAGAAGTGTATATACCCGAAATCGGGAAGAGGGATGATTAAAACCCTAGGTCAAGTCTGCATCTTTCTCTTTGTATCAGTGGAAGATTAAGACTGTAACACAGAAAATGCTTTAAAGGATAATATTTTAAAAAATAAAATAAAAATAACATTTTTTTAACGTCGGAATTGCCAATGTGATTCTTACGTTGGATCCCATTTGATATATTCACACTGTTTTTCTTTTTTTTTCTCATTTTTTATAACAAACATATAAATATACGCAGTGTTGTTGAGTAGGTGGGTCAATCAGATGTCTTTTTTAATCAATTCAACACAAAAGACTTATTAAATTAGATTTTGATAATTTTATATTTTTGTAATGACGTTTATTAAATATCAAAATAACATTTAGAAAAGAAAAAGAAAATCCTTGAAAACGTGGAATTACAAATCTTAATTAATAGTATAAGCATTAGAAATTACATAATAATTATTAACTATCAATTTTTAATTAATAATAAAATATTTATATTTTTCGACGTTTTAAGAAAACTGTAAATTCAGTTCACTCATTATGGTGATTGAGATTTTGCAAGTTGAGTTCATTAACTCGTGATTTCATGAGAAATATAAATATCTTCATGAAGATTTTATCATCTCTTGAGAAGATCTATACTGAATTTATTTATTTTTTATGCATAAATAACCATAATCATCAAAGTATATATAAAAGATCGATGCGATTTATATATACATGTATAAGGTATGAATGATTAAATTATTCTCTACTTTAAAGTGATAAGGTATATTGATTTAAAAGAAAACAAAAATAATGTAGTAGATAGATGTTCTTATAATTAATAGTGTGGTATAAAGTAGAAGCCACCTACCACTTTATTTATTTTATTCTTGGTGTTTTGTTGTTGCCATTATTGGTAGACCTGAAATAAGATATGAATATAGCAAAGATTAGAAAATTGAGGTAATTGACAAAATTAAGTTTGTTTGGTTAGTGAATCAATAAATATTGAGTTTGTATTATGTGCTCAAAAAATAGTTAAGTTGTTCAATTTTATGTTGTGACTGTTTTTTTAGTTGTGATAAATTTTTCTTGTGTTTTGTTTGTTGTTTTTACCTTCTTCTTAAGTGTATATATTGTTTAATAATAATAATTTATGTCATTAATTTGGGAATTCATTGTTTTTGTGTACATAATGTTTTTTACTTGGTAATCTTTTTAATTTAAATAATTATTCATAATAAAAAATAGTTTTTAGTTTTATTGTTCAATGATTATTCTTTAAATTTAAATAATTATTTATATTAAAAAATCATTGGCAAAGTATTTTTTTTATTTTTATAAAATTAATTTTTAAAATTAATTTTAAAAATTAAAAATTATTTTATAGTTTCATAAAATCTTTACTTTAGTAGGATGGATATATGGTGTGCCTTTCCAATAATAATAATAATTAAATACATTCTCGATTATGATTTGATCTATTGTATATTTGTTTGTTAAAAATATGATATTATAAGAAGTAATTTCTTATTTGATTTGTGTTATACAATTTTTGACATCTGGATATTGAGATTTGTATATGTTTTTATATATGTCCTGATTTACTGCATTTGTAATATTTTGCATATGTTCTGTTGATGATTATTTCTCTTAAAATAGAAATAAGATGAAAAAACATGTAACTTATTGTATTTGTTTCTTTTATTGTTCTTGATTATGGGAATAATCTCCTGAATATGAAGTAAAACACCTTCAATTATATTATTGTCTTTTATTAATTTTCATTATTTTTTATTTACAAGACACATATCACCTTTATTAAAGTAATTATAGATAGGTTTGTCAAAGTAATTCTAAATAAATAAGTTTTTTGTGTTTTCTAATAATGTAAAAGAGACTTCATATTTCTCTTATCCGGTCACCCATATCTCTCTCATTCTGTCACGGTTATTTTGAGACTAAGAATCATAAGTCTCGTTTTCCAATAAATTTATCTTGTTACTAATATCCAATAAATTGTTTGACTTAATTGTCTCAACTTTTTAAAAATACTAATTTAATCTATAATTATATATGAAAAAAATCCTCTCTTTTATGTCTCAATTATTTATTCTTAATTTAACATTTATATAATATATATATATATATATTATCTATTTTGTGTTCATAATTACTTATTCATAATTTATTCTTTATAATAAATCTATATCAATATATGAAGATGATTATTTCTTTTCTGTCTCAATTATTTATTCACAATTTAATATTTATAATATATATGAAACAATTTTTTCTTTTGTGTTTATAATTAATAATTCCTAATTTACCTTTTATAATATATTTATAATTATATATTAAAATGTTCACAATTATTTTTTTCTACTTTATTTTTTGTAATATAATTTTTTATTTATATTTTAAATACTAGCAATTACTTTTACACGTTTTTTATAAAAAATATTCTACCAATTTTTCTTTCCAATTATTAACAATTATTATTTTTTTCATTTCTCCATTTATTTTATTTTGTTTTTAATAAACATTATTTTTGCTTTATATATTAATTTAGTAATATTATAATATTATCTCTGGTATAATATTCAGTCAAATTATAATATTATAATTTTTGCTTTATAATATTATCTCTGGTATAATATCGTATATATTTAAAAATGTGTAAGCGCATGTGTTTATAATATAAGGAATATTCAGTCACATTTATTAAAAATTAATTAATAAGTTACCTATTATACAATATTTATTTTTCTCTAGAATATCAGGTGTGATGAGTTTTTTTTCTTCTTATTATAAACTCTTTCATTAGCCTAATATTATTCTTGTCTTTCCTACATTCATCACTTCACTCTGTTTCTGCCATGGCTTCTTCGATTCGTCCCTCACTTTCTTCCTTCATGTTACCCTCCTTCTCTTCTTGCAACCCTTCTCAAAAGTTCTCTCTTTTTCATCTCGGTAGCGGTAAGCCAGAGCCATCTCTCTTTATGTCTTTCACCCTTTTGCAAATAGTCCCCAAAGATGCTATCTTTTTCATCTACCATTTGATCAATCAAAGATTTTATACCCAATTTAAAAGGGATTTATGTTTTTCCCATTTTTATTATCAAATCGTGCTTGTTTGTATTAATGTTGCATTTGTCATGTTCTTGTCACATGTTTTTGACAAGAATTGATACTCTTGCACGTTGAGGGTGGTGCGTGTGATTTTTATCAACTGGGGTTGTTCTTGGGTTGTTTTATGCAGGTATTAGACGGTTTCACAATTTTGGCCTGAAACCTTCTAAGTTTTTGAGGCATGATGATGATCACTGCATGAGGGCGAAGGCATCTGGGAACACATCCTCAACTGCTGCACCGGAAAATGCGCTGGATTGGGTCAAACATGACAAGAGAAGAATGCTTCATGTTGTGTATCGTGTTGGGGACTTGGACAAGACCATAAAGTATGTCCATGATTAAATAGTAGAACCTAAGAATCTATATAATTTTCTACATTCTTCATTCTTATGGGAGAGACAAACTTCTTGTCGTGGTTTCAGATTTTATACAGAGTGCCTGGGAATGAAGTTGCTCAGACAGCGTGACATGCAAGAGCAGAGACATACTAATGCCTTTCTTGGATATGGGCCTGAGGATGCACACTTTGCTGTTGAACTTACATACAGTAAGAGCTGTTGGCATTTCTGATAATTGCATAACTTCGCATTTTCTGAAATTTCTTTTACATTATTGAGACGTGAAAACTCTTCTGTTAATGTTGGTTTTCTTTTAACATGTTCCAGATTATGGGGTTGACAAGTATGACATTGGCGATGGATTTGGTCATTTTGGTCTTGCTGTTGATGATGTGAGTTTGCCAAACTTGTTGCTATGATTTGTAAACATTCTTCACTTGTAAAAAATATGTTTTTGTGAACTATTCCAAATGTGTCATTTTATTGTTATTATTGTGGGCATGAAGATGCAGTTGTGGTTATTACTTGGGATTTCTAAGTTCTTTCTGACCAATGTATAATATGAAATTTTCTTTTATTTATAATTATTTACTAGATTTCAAGAATAGTGGAACTTGTCAGAGCTAAGGGTGGAAAAATTACTCGAGAGCCTATGCTTATCAAGGGAGGCAACTCAGTGAATGCATTCATTGAAGATCCTGATGGTTATCAATTTGAACTTTTAGAAAGGCCTCCCTCTCCCGAGCCTTTGTGCAAAGTAATGCTTCGAGTTGGTGATCTTGACCGTTCCATCAAATTTTATGAGAAGGTGAAGGTCAATGCAATTTTACGTTGGTTTGCTGTGTTCTTGTTTTCTATACAGAACATTTATTCGTTTGTGATTACTTGCTGCTTAGGCTTTTGGTATGGAGCTACTTCGAACACAAGATGATCCAGAATCCAAGGTGCCCTTGATACTCATTCTGTTACAGATATTTGGAACTGAGATTTTTTAATGTATCTAGTGTATGCTTAATAGATAGTTTCTGATACCATTTTATCTGGGTGGAAACATTAATCTTGAGGGCAAGAGGGACAGAATCCCTTTCTGATCCTGAGGTGCAATGATCTCTTTCTGGGAGTTAGAAGTGACATTATGATATAACTGTACGAGCTATGGCATTTTGGTGTGTTTTTTCAAACCCAATTCTAAAAAAGTATGCTGTACTTGTTGCCTTTTGTTTGCCTCAATCAACTTGTTTAGAATGGAAGAATTCTGTGTCTGTGTCCCTACCAAATAACTGTTTGTGTATTTTTTTTTATTGTGTGAAATCATGTATCTGAGTGCGCATCGATCAACTTGATATAAGTAAGATTGTGCGATTATCATGTAGTGGTGAAATTTTTTCTTTTTCCCCGGGGCTATCAGAGGTTTGTTGAACAACTTGTGCCTTAGCATAAAAGTTGTATATAACATCTTTTTTCTTCTTTTATCGATTTATGATTCCATAAGTTTCCATCTATGTTTTAAGACAAAACAAGAATACCAACGTTAAACCAATGATTCCTTTTGTTTCTGCCTCCCATACAATCCAGCTGTATCTATATGGTTTTTGATGCCACTGAAACCTTCTATGTATGCAATTGTCCTTAAAATTACCTGTGAAGGTTAGCAAGCCCTTTTTTTGTGAGTTTACAATTGTCCAGAAGACACACACCAACATTAAGAACCATCATCCAATTAATTCTGCTTCCAATTTACTCCCTCATATATTTTGGGAAAGATTCTACATACTTTAACTAGCATATGCTTTCAGATTTATGTTTCTTTTGAAATACATCTATCATCGATTAATCTTTTGAGGTTTAAGTCATTTTTACCACTTGGTTCCATCTTGCTTTTGTTGTCCGAAAAATTGTTCCCATGGCTTGTTTGATGCATTGCATGTGATTGTATAAAAGTTTCTTCTTCCCTTTTTGGTAGAACACAATAGCAATACTGGGATATGGTCCAGAGGAAAAAAGTACTGTCCTGGAGTTAACTTACAACTATGGAGTCACAAAATACGCTAAAGGAGATGCTTATGCTCAGGTAAGCAGAAGTTCCTAGTATTTACATTCTTGATTACATCATTCGAATCTGCTAAGTAGTATTCATTCTTTCAATTTTGCCTTTTGTTTTCTGACGTAAGGAATATGGCTGAGTTTTCATATGAATTTTTTCATTGAAATGCTTGCTACCATGTGTTTCTCTGTGTTCACAGATTGCAATTGCTACAGATGATGTGTACCAAACTGCTGAAGCAATTAAACTTGCTGGAGGGAAGATTACTCGGGAACCTGGACCAATACCTGATATAAAGACAAAGATCACATCATGTGAGGATCCAGATGGTTGGAAAACTGTATGGTTCTGTGAATGTTTTCTTCTCTATTTCCATTTCGTTGTCTATTCATCATTTTTGTTAGAATACACTTTTGGTCACTCGTTATATTTGGTTTAGTCTCAAGTTTGGAAAGTTTTCACATTCGTTCCATAAAGTGTCTCTGTTAGACCAAATCAGCTTTTTCATCAGTTTACCACAAGTACTTCAACCTAACTAATACCATTAGTATGACACTTTTAAGGGATTAAAATGGAACTTCTTAAACTTAGGACAAAATACTGAAACAAAAAAAAGATAATGAACTAAAAAGTGTATTAGTCCATTAATGAAACATCTATGACTAACTTGTTTTCATCACCTCTTATGTACAGGTTTTTGTAGATAATATTGACTTCAGCAGGGAGCTGGAGTAGTTCTTATGAGTCATCATTGCAATTTTGGGACTTGATCAAAATTTGAGGCGATGAAAATATTTGCTTAAAATCTTTTTTATTTAAATTAGTTTTTTGGAAATTTTTCATTCTTTAGAAATACCTTTTATATAAGGATAAAAAATATATTTATTTATTATTTATGTTTAGAAAATCAAGATATTGTAAATATTTGATACTTTCTCACATTTTTTTTACATGTTCATAGAGCATGAGTAAAATAAAATGACAAATTTTTCATATAACATATTTCTTATATTTTTTATATTTTCAAAATCATAAAGAAAACCTAATTGAAGTGGTATTGTGTTTTTGAAGTTGTAGAGTTAGGGAATGTATCATAGAAGTCCATTGACATATTTAAAATATTTACTCAATTTAAATTTTTGTTCATTAATATATTTTAATTCTCTTTCAGTTTTGTAAATATAAAAATAATAAGTTGAATAGTATTGTACATGTTGGTGAATAGTAGCAATAAAGCAAATTGAGTTGAAGGATACTACAACTTACAATAAAATCTTGGGTTAATGATATTTATGGTCCCTCAACAGATGACCCACCTTTGATTGAAAATTTGGAATACTTAAACTTTAGTTACTGTAGTGAAGAAATGGCACTACAATGCACAAAAACTTATTATTTTAGCAATTAAAAATTGGATAACTAAAACAGAACAATCTATATCTCCAGTCAAGGATTAAGGAGGGAGATAAACTCTTGTTACAGTTTTATTGTTAAAAGATAATTCAGAAAGTTAATTAAGAATGTTATATTTAAATTATTTTTAACTTTAACTTCTAAATAATGTCAGACTATTAAAATACCAAAACAAGAAATGTTATCAAAGTATCCTGTTTTATCATTATTTATCAGAAAGAAAAGTTACATAGCTAATCACAGTTTGTTTTGTTGACTTTTATATGAGCAATATTAAACTCATATCAATGATGACTGTAATTAAATGGTAGGTAAAACCATTTTGCACAAACATTGTGCTCTATTTGTTATCAGTTAAAATAGAATTAGCAATGAACCTGATTGAATAATAAGTTTGGATATGAAAGATACCCAAATTTGATATGCAGAGTGAGAGTGGACTTGAATTGTGATAAGATTTAGTGGTTGAAGTGAATGAGAGAAAGCAATGATATTGAATCAGTGTGAAGTGAAGTTTTACCTTCCTAGTTAGTAGTATGCATCATTCTTTAAGTGCTGCACAGAAAAGGACAGGTTTGATTCCCACTCATGCCTCTGCTTTAGCCACTCATTATTCCTCTTCCTCTATTTACATTTATTCAACCATTTCAATCTCCATTCCTCACATTCTAAGAAACTTGACATGATTGAAGAAATTTGTAAGATTACTGTTCAATGGCATTTGAACATGTTTATGAACACACTTAATCAATCATAACACACCCACAAAATAATCACCTTTATCTTTATACCTATACTCAACGAGTTTCATCAATCATGTATGTACTCAATTGTGTCTGTTTGTAAGTGTGACTTAAATGTCTCAACTAGCATTCTTGCCTCAACAAACATGTGTGTTAAAGAGGAAGAGGGTGGAGATCCCGTATCAACTAGAGATAAGACGATTTTATTTTACTTCTTAATATGGTATTAGAATGAGTTAGAATCCATCCTAACGAAATTTGTTATTTTTTGGGTTTATCATTCCATCTATTATCGAATCGTTATCTAATAATCTATTAATGTCTAGTTCCATATTGTCTATATGTCCTGACATGAGGAATGTGTACTGCAGATCCCAAATTAACTAGAGATAAAGCAAGTTTAGTCTTTTCTTGACAAAAGGAGTGGTTTAATGGAACTTCAGATCATAGATGTTAATCAGATATGAAGTACCAAAAGGGAATATAATATGTTCTGCAAAACTACAGAAGTCAAATATACTATATAGTAAAACAGCAGTGTGCAGAAGATGGGACCATACATAGTTAACCAAAAGATATTAAAAGTATTAGGCCTTGCTCAAATTTCTAAAATCAGGTCCAATTGAATTATGGCCATAATTACCTTGTTTTCTTTCTTTGGTCCATAATCACCTTATTACTTTTACTCTCTTGATTTTCTTCATTTGGCCAAAGGGCATGCACTGATTTACTTATATATCAGCTTCCTTTGTTCTGTTCTTTCAAGTGTTACTCCTCTGCATCAACAATGAATCATGGCAGACAAAGCTCAAAGGTACCCTTTGGAGAGAAAGAACTCTTCACTTCATCATTTTTTCCCTTCTCTCCCTTCACCCTCTTCACACCAAATAATCACACCCTCTTCAGTTTCTGCCCCATGTTTTCTACCTTTGAATTCAATGAGCTGAACAATTCCAATTCCAATTCCAATTTCAATTCCTTCACACCAAATGAAGATTCATCTGGCTATTGTGATGTTCTTGAGAACCTTTCTTGTGCCAAGTCAGACACAGATTCATCCAATGAGGCATGTGGTGATGAATCAGATGAAGAAGTGAGTTTGGAGGAGTTGCTGCAAGATGGAAAAACAAAGGAGAAAGTTGAAGTATTGGCTGCAATGGTTGGAGTTGAAACTACTGATCCAGCAACTGTGCTGAAAGAAGTAGTGAGAATTCTTAAGGTTTTGAACAGGATAAATCAGTATCAGTTAAGTGCTTAAATGAGGTTAAGAATTTTAGTTCTTCTCATATCATGGCCTCAACCATTTTTTTTACTTCTTGAAATGTGACTTCTGCACTTTTTCTCATGTCTTTGAATCTAACACCTATAAAATATTGAGCTTCATAATTTTCAGTTGGGTATTTCAGCTTTGTATCTCCTTTTCTCAGAAAGTTAACACAAAAAATTCATCATGGGTGACTTCAACAGTTAATAATTTGTGTAAAGAATTACTTTAATAATCCAAACGAGATCGTTTATGTATAATGCTTATGAAAATACTGAAAATATGCACAAATTTTCCATGTGAAGAAATGTTCTGGATCACAAAGAGAAATGTATACTTGTCATAATTCCTGAAAAAAACATACTGAAAGACATTAATAGTTTTGTTTTGGCTTTTTCATTCTTTATCATGCATCAATGCTTCCAATAGTTTACTTTGACTCCAGGAAATACAACGTGTAAATGGTTTTTAAAACTAGATGTAACAATTAAGAACATAGATATTTAAAGAATGTTAATTAATTTTTCAACATTTTTAAGATATTATCTTCAGCTCACATGATTTTTTTCTTTTTTAATTTTGTGATAACTAATCAATGTCATTAAACATATGTTCGTCTAAATTAGATTTGAAAAAATAGGTTGAATAAGAGGATCCTAATAATAAGTAAAATGGAATGAGTCAAAGTTAAAAAAATACAAACCTAAATTGAAATGGTCAGATTTTAGTTTGATTTGTTTAATATCTATCTTAATAAGTTTAGGTTGGATTGATCTTCAAAAATAATAATTATAATTCTAAAAATATAAAAATAATATTATTTTATTAAAACATATATACATATTAAATCTAGCTAAAACGAGTTTCTAGCCTCATATAGGATGAAACCAAGACAATATTATTTTTCACTCCATCCCTTAGATTAAACATTTACCTATTTTCCCAATGTTAACATTAATTTTACCAACCATTACATTTTAATTTTGTATCTCACATGTCATAAAATTTAAGTTTAGATCTTTTATATTAATTTACCCAATCTTTATCATAAAATAAAATAAAATAAATTGATATACATTAAACCACTTTTAATTATTGATGAGATATTAGACAAGATTAAAATACATAGTTTACAGCTTCTTATAAAATCAAATCAATGGAAAACAGTTGTGGAGGGAAGAAATAAATAGAATATCCTTAAGTATTGTGTTGTTTTGAAGTAAAAGGTACATTCTTAGTTACAAAATTTTCAATAATATTTATTTACATTTTTATTTTACTTTCATTAATATTTAATAAATATATTTTCACTTTAAATTTTGTTTAATACTAATCTTCGTCAAAATCTAACTTTTACATGTATCATATTTTAATAATATATTTTTTAAATCAGTAACATATTTAATTTCTCTACAATATAATTTAATCCATAATATTCATCATGTACTTTTAATATATATATATATATATATATATATATATATATATATATATATATTTTAAGCACGCTTTAAAAATAGATCTCGACCTTAGTATTCTGCAGTAAAAAAAGTCGAGACTAATGAATTACTGTGTTTGCATTTCGTTACCTAATTAACTAATTATGCCTTGTACCAAATTATTACTTCAAAACAAGAGAAAATGCTTTATTTTTTAAAAAATTATACTCAATAAAAATCGTAAAATTATGAAAATTACATAACTGCAGTTGTTATTTTCTTCCTTAAAAATAACTGATTTTTTAAAAGTTGAAACAAACAAAAATAACTACAATTTTTTTTTTTTTAAATTGAGATAAAGGAGAGGAAAGAGTTAACGCTAAAATTGTAAATTTTTCATTAATTTAGTAATTAAAATAGTGAAATTTTCTCGATCCAAAGTGGAAGATAAAATTAAGAAACTTACCTTAAAAAATTTATCTAACGATCATGATTGGTCAAGATGTCCAAAGGGGGATATTTGAATTATAAACAGTTGATATAATATAAATATAAAAATGCAAATTTCATTTAGCAAAAAAAGTTATTAGAGGAAGAGACCAATCAATACTCAGTTACTTCCAGCTTTGCTTCTAAGAGAATATCTACAAACGTTAAAAATGTCTTTAACTGAAATAACTTACAGAAGGAATTAAACTTCGTTTCTAGGCATGTAATTCTCACTCTACGAAAATGAAATTCCTTTCTATGCATATATTTCGATTTATGAGGCTTACTTATACCCAGCAAGAATCAATTATTTGTCCACCCATCAACTCATAGACCTTCGAAAATCTTAACCAAAATCCATATCACAAGCAACATCAAAATCAATTCTCAAGCTTGTGACAAGTACTTCCCCAAAGTGCTATGTACGAATAGGTATGTTCCCGTTGACAATGACATCGATATAACACCAATTGTCACTCATGTTTCACCCTTCAGACAATATAGGTTGAAAAAAGAAATCCTGCAAAAGAGAAAGTGTGAACTGATTGATAATAAGCTGCTCATGCACTTAAAAAGAATACAGCAATCCGAACCTTGAATTACAATGACACAACCAGATTTCATTCATCCCAAGAATGACTAGTTAATCTGGCTGACCGTCAAATTCAAGCTACCTACAAGTAAAAAAGTGTTTTTTGAGCAACATAAATAAAATTTTGAAAAATAAGAAATATCACAGGAGGTAATCTAAAAGAGCAAATCGTTGTTTATCAACCATGGATAATTGAATAAAATTCAAAATTTGACAGTGACAGGTCACTGGAGATTTTTCTTGAATAACATCTAGATTTAGACTAAACTGGAAAAAACCAATGATGAAATACAGATCCCAGAAATTAGTAATCTCATAGACTAACATAAAACTACAATTTGGAAGTATTAAATAACTGCTACCAAAAACTACCTTTGATTTCTGTTAAGAAACCATTATTTCAGGAATCATTCTGCAATAATTCTGCCTCTGATTTCATAGTTAGATTCTCTTAAAACATGATCACATTGACAGGAATAGCAACTTACCATCATCAGAGGCAAATGATCTGACAGTGATAGAAAAAGTCAGAACACCAAAATAGTTGATAAATATTTATGAGAAAAACTTTCAGCTAAAAATTAATGGCTAACAAAAGCCAAAAACTAAAATCAAATATATCTTATCAGAACCACCTGAAAATACACTACAATTCATAATATCATCAATCAATTTAAACGAAACTGTGCACCATGTATATATGTATTTATATATCATATGGCCAAATGATAATTATCATCAACAAAAAGGGGAAACAAGGCTACATTCACGCATTAATTTTACATAAAAACATGGATACACAAGATTGCTGCGTGTCACATTTGAATTTATCTACATCAAAGCAGCCAAGCCTGGGTAGTCTGTAATTTATACCAAACAATCATTTGCAGTCACCTTAGGAAAAAAAGCAACACAGATGGTCTCAGAAGATGACGAGCTTTGAAATTTATCATCCTTGCAGCACATTTGCAGTCTCCATAGATAGATCACTTGAAAATTCTTGACCAAAAATGTAAGGTTGAAGCAAGCAAATATCTTAAATTTTTGCAGCTTCATAAATGTGTACGGGAATCTTCTAGATCAGAACCAAACCTGGGAAACAGCATAACATGAAGTCAGTGACAGAGTGGGGCACAGTGACAATAACACTCGCTGCAGCACATTTATTATGAACCATAAAATTACCATATTGGTATTCATTTGGCAGAAGATATGCGCTGCACAGATGAAATCCAACTACTTGAAGGGCCAATTTTATTACTTCCTTGCCCATTTACTATGTTAGCAGCTTCAGTGGACAAGGCAGGCTTCAAAGAGTTCCTTTTTGAGGTGCCAGCAAGAGAGTATGAGGTAGAGGGTATATTTGCTTCACCAAAAATCTACAAGTAAATGAACAAAATAATTAAATCATGCCTGTTAAATGCTAAAAACTGATCTATTCCATATTGAATTATAATAGCCTGCAACTGCAACTAATGAATTGACTCTTAAGTGTTCTGAGACGATCATAAGACAATCATAGCAAAATTCATAACTATTTAATCAAAGATGACTTACATTCTTGTCAAGAGGCTTTTCAGAACCCAAATTTTTTAAACCAGGTGATTTAAACTGAATTTTAACACCGGAACCAGTTACATTGCCTGATTTAATGCGTTCTGCTGACACATCCCCTGAATAAGCATTAATATCGGTCAATAAGTGATAATGAACAAGACATGTTTAAGCAGAATCACAAAATTATGTAACTTATTTCAGATGAACCAACCTCGATTGTTGTCCACATCCATTGGCACTGCAGGAGTGCTGCTTGCTCCAGGGACCATCTGTAATATGACAAAAATAGTATTATAAGCATGGGAGCACTCAAACCTCTATACACGTAAAGTAAATATACTTACAGACATGCGAGGCTGGGTCCTATTCTTCTGTGCCTGCTGGTACTTTAAAATAGTCCAATCAAATACATAATCAAATTCATAACCTGCACAAACCAATAAGGATAAGTTACATAAATGTAGATAGGAAAACAAAAATAAATTATTGGACACGAATGGTGTTGCTTAGTGCTTCACACTAAGTATGTGTGTATAACATAAAGATTGCAGACTTACAGATGGTATATATATTGCCTTTTTTTTCCTTTCTATTTTAAAAAACTCACTTCCTTTCTTTTGATATATTTAAAGGACATGTTGAATCTCATTTACTAGTTATATTAATAACTTCCATGCCTAAAGATGCTACTCCAAAGGAATATAAACACATTCCTGCAAGTATGATCCAATATTATTCAAGAAATCATCAAAATAATCACCTTCACGAGCAAATAGATCCCGAAACAGGCGCTTCAAGAAACCATAATCAGGTCGCTGATCAAAGGTCAGAGAGTGACAATAATGAAAGTATGAAGCAAACTCTACGGGATGAGATTTGCATAAAACCTGTGGGAAATAACAGACAAATAAGAATCGTGATCGAACACTTCACATCAGATAAAATGTCCAAACACTAACCTCAATAGGAGTTGCTACTTTCTTCTCACATATTTTATCATACTTTTGCTTCTTTGTTGCAGCCTTTAGGTTTTGCCAAGGAAGGCTAAACACAAAAGTTAAGTTATTTAAAGTTAACACATTTCATCGTATTGCTCTCAATAGATAAATGTTTGTGGAAGAAAAATATCATGAGAAGAATGTCTACCTTCCTCTGAGAAAATACAGAAGCACATACCCAAGTGACTCCAAATCATCCCGTCGACTTTGCTCTACAAAATAAAGTACAAATTGAACATAAGGAAAATTTGCATTTTACGTGCAGTGAAGAGCTTAAATAACCTTTTCCGACTTACCAATCCCAAGATGAGTATTGCAACTTGCATAGCGTGCAGTCCCTGTTAAGTTTTTGTTTTCCCTGTTCAGTACAACTTGCTAGCATTAATTCTGGCATATTTATCAGGGATGAGAAGAGAATAAACAAAGAAAGAAATACTCTTAAAAATGTTAAGTTTTATTCATGAAAAATTATTAAGAAATCAGTTGGATATGCAGGTGGAAGACAAGACGAAAAAATAAAAATTACATGACTCAAACATCAAACCCTAAAGAAAAAGGAAAGAAAACTAATTCAACAAAATATTGTAGTATAAAGTTAGTGACCTGTAAGGAATGTGACGATTAGTTGTGGAGTCCCTATATCGTTTTGCAAGCCCAAAATCAATTATGTAAACCTGACAAGTACAACGTGAATACTTTTCAGTTGATGCCATGCCAACAGATATCTGAAGGAATAAAAGTGCAAGTCAACCGCAAATGAAGGAAAACCACAACATGAAAATCACCTGGTTTGCCTTACGACCTAGTCCCATGAGAAAGTTGTCAGGTTTTATATCCCTGTGTAGGAATCCTTTAGAATGCACATATTCAATTCTAGTCATCTGCACGAAATTAAAAAAAGAAAAGCAAATTCAACATCAAATGCACACTTCACTCACCTAGTATCACGACGAACACAAATTTACAACACAGTGCCACCGACGGCAATTTCTTTTTTCTAAGAGACTAAATAACAGAACAAGGCTGTAAAATCAGGTTTTGCTGTCCTTTGAGCTGAACCCATGGACAATTAGCATACGACATAGTAACCCATATGTCCAACAATAATAATTTAAAGAGATGGCCGGTTACCATTTGATCAGCTAACATCAACACGGTTTTGAGGGAGAACTTTCTTCCACAGTAAACAAACAGATCCTCAAGACTAGGTCCCAGCAAATCCATAACAAGCACATTATCCTCTCCGTCGACACCACACCATTTTATGCTCGGGATGCCACCTGGATGAAAACAATGCAAAACTTCCAAACTTCACTATCTTCCTCACAGTAAAACCTTCCCCTCAGACCCATGCACCATACTAACAATAAAAATTAAATCAAATCGCTTAAACCAATAAAGAAAAAACATACTTCCTCCTTGTAGAATATTGTAGAGCTTGGCCTCGTAAAGCAATTGCGGATGCTTCGTTTTACTGTTCTCCTGCAACACCGAACAAAAAAACTTTAAAAAAATCGAAAGTAAACCTCGACCACGAAATAACGCATCCAATAACAAGAAAACTGAGCTGAAACAGCAGGACTTCAAATTAAACAAAAGCGCAGGAATAGAAAGCGTACGATCTTGACCGCGACAATTTCGAAGGTATCAATATGCGTCGCTGCGTAATTGAATTGAATCGCAATCAGAACGCAATAACATTAACATCATGCACAACAACAATTGTAACAATAATAATTAGGAAACGAGATTCGTGATTAAAAATCGAGTGAGAGAGAAACCGAGGTAGATTTCGCCGAAGGATCCGCTTCCGATCTTGCGACCTAGCTTGTACTTGGCGCCGATGATGCGCTCCATGGCCTTAACCCTATCGACCGCTGCGCTACAACAATACAAACAAACGCACGCTTCGATCCCAAAGCAACAACACCCAAAACCAAACCAAACAAAATCACTGGTGGAGAACACAACAAACAAATACGCACTACAGGGTATTTTTGTCTTTTCACCTCTTCATCCTGTTTCCTTCTCATTTCCTCTACCCATATTTTTAAATCCAAGACACTTAATTAAAATTCTAAATTTCTTAATTTTGTAAACTTTAAAAACATATAAAATCAAAATAAAATATGTAACCATAACTAAATTAAATTCTCAATAATATTTTGTTAAGAATATATATAAATAACTTAAATATATTTTTACCATAAAATCATAAAAAATTATTATTTAATTTTATAAAATAAAATAATTATATTAAATTTAATTATCTTTTTATAATTTTAAATTAATTTAATAAATGTATTATAATTTTAAACTTTTAAAATCCTGTGTTAGTGGTTGCACGGGTATAGATGCTAGTATGTAACCATAACTAAATTAAATTCTCATAATATTTATTAACCGTAATTATAAAATTTACATGTTCAGTAAAAGGTTAAGTTAGTTTGTATTTCTAACTATCAATAGTTTTTCAAAAAGGTAAAAATTCATTTAAAAATAAAAATGACATATTAAAATATAGTTGATTAAACGATGACTATTTTGCTTACAGTTTTATTTGTAATTTTTCTTGTTTTTTTTTTCCTTAAAATTGGCACATCTTTGTAGTTTCTTTTCTCATAACTCCAACAAGTTAATTAGTTCTAGAAATCAGAGCAAGAATTATTCTTTTTGCGGAGAGTACATTATTCTTTTTGCAGAGAGTACGCATATTTATTTGCATACTGTTACTTGTTCTAATTTTCCTTTAAACAACTTTATTTTATTAAATAAATGAAGTTTTCCAAGATTATGTTAGACTTATTTTTTTTAATTTTGTTTTTGAAATTTAATTTCGGAAGTAAACCAAGAAGAATCCTAGGTTTTGATATCCCTGCTTTATTGTCCTGAGGTGTGAATGTGTTGAGTCTAGATTTTTTATTGTTTTTTTTTTATTATTTTTTGTTGAATATTAAAAGTATACTATATTGATATTTTAAATATTTTTTTAATATATTTTAAAATATCAAAATTAATAATAATCGATATATTATGAAGAGACATTAGAGGAACAACATAAAAAAATCTAATCGAATCCGGATTTTGTTTTGCTGCAAAACTTTTTTGGTTGCATGTTTTTATAGGTAGGTTATTCTGATTTGAGTTTGTGATTATTTAAAGACAATCACACAATTATGAAGTGTAACATCATCATACTTATATATTATTATACTATGATAATGAAAGCCTCTATAGACATGATCTTCAACCTAGTATGCTTTTAGATAAATGTATCAGTAAAATCATTGGCATCGATACAAATTTCTTCTAGACAGTGGTCAATTCATAATGTACTCTTTATTACAGATAATATTGGTGTGTGGCTAATTTACCAATGGCATGGAATGAATATGATGCTGATTTGAAATACAAAATCCAGAATGGAATTTGGCGTACAAGAAAGGAATCACAGAGATTGAAGAAACACAAACAAATGGAACAAAAACAAAAGCAATAATTGAATGAAAAAAAAAAAAGCATTTTTCATCTTGCAAGTCTTTCTGGTGTTTAGAATTGTGACTTGAAGCATTCAGGAGGCATCTGTGCATTGAATCTTTTGGTGTCTCTGCAATAATCATAGATCATGTGATTGTTTCTGACCCAATTCAGCTGACCCAGTTGAGCATAACTCAGTTGCTTGTATGTGGGAGAAGTCCACCAATTGGCAGGGATATTTGAAGAACACTGGTTGATGCTGATTGCTCCATTCCACTTGCAAGCCCTTGCTCTAAAATTATTCAATCTAGCTATGAATGGTGCACCACTCCAATTTGTCTTAACAAGTCCACCTCTTGTTGCCCAATCATCTGCATTCCACAGGCTGGTATAAACCTTCATTCCTTGCCTGTTTGGGAAAGCAATGCCCTCATTTTCATAGTTGCGGTACACCCTAATTGGTATACTATCAATGTACCACCTGAGGAAGCAACAAAATAACATAGATCATGTCATGAACTCATAAAAGTGAATACTCATGCATTTTGTTTATCTTTGATGATAGAATCACTCTGAATCAGCCTGCATTCAAGATACTGGTCGTTTTGGAGCATGTGCTCCATCACGGTGTATCGGAGAGTGTGTTAGAAGTAGGTTTTTAAACCTAACTCAACCTCACAACTCGATATCGAGTGGAATAGAATGTTCAAGAAAATTCGTTAAGATAAGCTCTAACTTGGTTCTGATACCATGTTAGAAGTGAGCTTTAAACCTAAATTAACCCTACAAAACCAGTTTGAGGTGACGATTGCACCCACTTATATATTGTGAATTGATCTTATCTCTAGTTGATGTGAGACTTCCAACAGAGTGGGAGAAAAAAAAGGTATTTAAACCGTACCATGAATTCTAAACGATATGAGACTATTGAGTGTGATAGAAATAAAAGGTAAAAACAGAGTAAATGATGTAATTAACTCAGTGCTGTGAGAGTTTTTAACAGTTTATCAACTTACACAACTTCAAGTGGGTTCCAGTGAATGGTGTAATTGTGAAAATCAGCAGTAGGGTCAAACCAGAGGTAGAATTGTTGTTCTCTGCTTCCATTTCCTAATGTGTATATGTTTGTATGAACAATGTATGGTTGTCCTGAAACGTTGCCTAAGAACTCAAAATCTATCTCATCATGTTGGCTTCCTGTAGATGAAAGCTGCACAAATTTTATGGATGACGTATTTGGTCAACAACACTGCAATTTGATTAAGTTAACTGATTTGAAATCCAACTACTGCACCATTGAACTTACATAGTATGCAGTAACTGTTCCTGCAGAATTACCAGGAACCAACTTGATTCGTGATTCAATACTTCCAAATAAGAAAGCTTTCTTTGTTTGAGCTGCAGATCCTGAAATTCAAATGCAAAACCAAATATTTCAGATTAAGATGATAACATATATAGAGTAATTAACTTCTTTTAACGTTGTTTATATTGGTTATTAATCTTGTGCAAAACTACTGCATGAGTTTTTCACCTGAGGTTTGATCCAACACAAGTTGAAGATCTTCACCCTGCATTGATGCATGTTGATAACCCCAAGTGATGTACATGCTTTTGGAGAAGGTGGCATCCACCATGACTATGCTAGAAGCCACCGCAGAGAAGAACAAAACTACCAACAATCTTTCAAATTGTGCCATGTTAACAGACATGAAAAAGTTTGATGTTTAGAAGTGAAAACTCCAATGCATTGTCTCCTTGTTCTTGATGTCTTTATATAGCAGTAGCAATGTCACATTCTCTGAGAAATATTTGACCTTTCCTTAGGATTTTGTTTTTGAAATTGTTATTTTTTAAGATTGTCAAAACTCCTCATAAATAAGTTTGACAACATTAGCTGTCCTTTTGGATTATAATTATTAATATAAAGATCAAACTCAAGTTTTAATTATATGTTCAATATTCTTGAATCTGATGTTTAAGTACTTTAGACAGTTATCATGATCAATGAATAATAATAGTAAAGGGTTATATTTGAAAACCAATATGCAGTAAAGGAGTTTAATCAGTAAAACAAACACTGCACTTTGATTTTTATGATCAGAACTTGAAATTTTGTTCTGTGATGAATTGAGAACATGAAAGCAAAAGAAAGAAAACAGACATAGCTGGAACGCGGAGAAAAATGTCGTGCCAAAGAGTAGTGCCATTGATGAGTGACACCAAGGTCGTGCACACCTGATACAAGAAAATATTCTTTTTTAGGAACTGTTTGTGCTCTTTTTTTAAAGATTAAGAACACTTTTTGTTCCTTACTATATTATCCGGTGAAGTTGCTACTCATAATTTCTTTCCCTAAAAGAAAACAAAACCTTAATTCTAAATAAAGACGTGTTGGGATTTCTTTTATGAAGGACAAACAATGCAAGTGAGTCAACTGTGTCAAAATATATATGTACAAGTGATTTATATTAATTTTAACAATTTTATTTATATTTAATTTTGTATTTATATGCTACTGAACTTTAAATTTAATGGTAATTGAATATTTAATTTGGACATTAAGTTTATCATTAAATTTGATAGAATTTTGATTAAAGTAATTTGTATTATTCGAATACATACTTTACTCTAGCGAGTGCATTATAATGCTTAGTTTTTCTCTGCTGTTATGTTTTCAATTTATTTAGAACCATTACAAAAGTAAGAATAACATTATTTTTTTTTATTTGATTAATAATGTTAATTGTTCATATTTGTTAGTAGAAAAGAATTGAATCGGTAACCTCTCAACCTCTATTACCATCTTTTCAAAACTCATGTAGTCAACTTTATATCTTTTAAATGTTAATGAGAAAAGTTTAACCCAAAAAATTTAAAATTTAACTTTTTCTAACATCCCTTCCAAAATTTATTACTAATAGTATGTTTGGATTGTAGTTAAAAAAAAGAGGAGTTTCAATTATAGAGTAGATTAATTTTTTATTTTTTATATTTTAATAAAAAAGAAGTAATAAAAAATAGTACTTTTTTTACCTTATTTAGTAGTTTATCAAATTTTGTCAATTTTTTTTATTAATGTACCATATAACCAAAAAAAAAAAGTAAATTTCTTTGAATGAAAACAAATCTCATCGAAGAGAAAAACACTATGATATTGTTTTGAAATCAATCGTTGTAATGAATGAAATGTAGAAAAAATGTTAAACTTTTGGTGTAACTTTTAATAATATGGTGATAGTTTGACACCTATACTCCAACTGGACATTCAAATAATACACGAATAAACATTTAGATTCTAAAATGAAAAAATAAACTAAGTCAATCTTATATCTTTGTGAGAGTGACATTATCATATTATTAATTTATATTTGTAATTAATTTCACTTGAGTCATAATTAGTTTTAATAATTTAAGTGAAAATCTTAGAATAGTATCATTTTAGTACATTTTTCTTGAAGTTAATAATATTTTTATTGCATAGTACTAATTAATATTCTACTTTCTTTATAGATAGTTTTACATTATAAGATATATATATATATATATATATATATATATATATATATATTTACACAAGTGTTATTTTTTTATCAACAAAAAAAATTAATTATAGCATACAACAAAAATTTATACAAAGATTATACAAAGAGTCTGAATTGATCTTTGTTTACATAACCTCACATTGTTTGTCAAAACACACCCTTAATTCACGTATATGTAGAACTATGACTTATTCACCAACTTCAACACCACAAGTCTTGCTTATATATATATATATATATATATATATATATATATATATATATATATATATATATATATATATATATATAATACCTGTGGTGAAAAAGTTGAAAAACTCTTCAACTAAAATACTTAAACTTTTACAATACAAATGAAGAAGGGTGAGACAACACCACCACTTTCTTTTCCTCCATTTTTGGTTCTTCAAAAATATACGATTCTCTAGATATTAGAAACTACAAAAAAAAAAAAAAAA
>Ga0209589_1000741_pt1 | contig 48322 bp, 15 predicted proteins | sample CowpeawhiteBW_FD_187525 | JGI IMG/M metagenome (GOLD analysis project Ga0209589, IMG submission 187525) | Root nodule microbial communities of legume samples collected from California USA - Cow pea white BW (SPAdes) (version 2) | ecosystem: Host-associated > Plants > Roots > Nodule | place: USA...
ATGTGTTTTTTTATAACCGATTTTTAATTGTGACTTGATTATAATATATTTTTCTTCTAATACTTATGTCTCTCAATATTTTATTAGATTATGATAAATTATTTTTTAATATATTTTAAAAAAAAGCATATCGATGAAGAATAAAATAATGAATTTATTTTGTAGAAGTAGTAAAAGGGAAGCTACACGTGAAGATGAAAACAAGTTAAATTATATTTCTTCACATCTTTTAAAATATTTAAAGCATTATACTAATAATCCAATCTAACGATCCAATTGTTTTATAGAAGATAATTTTTTAAAGTGTTATACTAATGGTCCAATCAAATGATCAAAAAATTATATTATTCTAGCCCCTCCAAAACTCTTGGTCAAGATCCACCACTGCTCCTAATAATTCTAAAATTTTAAGTGATAGAGTCGTGTAGGAGAAGAACAGTGATAAAGTGTATTTTATAAGGTAAAGTGAGTAAATTTCTTTCAAATTTTAAAGTCATAATGTTGAATTTAAATATTAGAGTATGAATTTGTAGTTAGTTGCATACTGACCTTAGTATGAGAAAGATAAGAAATTATTCTGGTTGGAGATGTGAGGTTGATTTAGACTTTTGATTCTGTAAAATTGTGGATTTATGACTATTAGTATGGTTTAGGGAATTTTTAGTTAAAATACATGATTTAAATCATGTTGGATTGATGAGTTGTTTGGGAACATGACTTAAGTGTTACTTCTTTATGCTGGTAAGAATATAGAAGGGATAATTAAGTTTGATGTCATAATAAAGAATGTGACATATTGAGTAGCTTATTAGAATGTTGTAAGATAGGAATTAGAAAAATATGAAGTGATGAGAAAGCTTTAAATGAAAAACAAAAAATTGTTTTGCCTATAGAATTACTATCTAGACGTAACATGTTAGTTTTGTTTCTACTGGTGGTGGTTTATATATTGCCAAATGGTTTCCTTTGTCTATTACAAGTTACGAATTGTGCATAAATTTTTTTGTTGTACATTTCAATTTTTGTACAATTATTTGTATAAGTTCTGAAGATTAGGAAGAATGAATATTTTATCAATACAAAAGTTAAATGATAAATAGAGTATCTATTATAGAGTCATATTATAAATATATCTCTTGAATGTAAGATTAGTTGTGAAGTTTTAATGTGTTATGGTTGTCACATTAGCTATTTTCAAGGAAAAAGGCTAATCTAGGACTTGATCTTGTGTATTGAAGGGGACTTCTGATGTGGGACTATCCTAATTCTACTAGTATCAAACTCACATAGAGATGTTAACTAGGTGGTGAGACAAAGGAGGCTTCACAAAGTTGACAGTATGATATGAAAGAAGATCATACTTAAGGAACTAGTGAAGTTAACCCTGTCAATACTGGATGAGATATATGATCTTCCACTTGAGTTACTGTTGTATAGAAGAAGAAGAAGAGAGTCAATATGACAAATGCAAAGTCTCACGAGTCCATTCAATATAATAATCTTCTGGTAGAGTCTAGAGTCTAAAAACTTCTCTATAGTTTGATGCTTGGACTTTAGTTAACTGACTATGATTTAATATTTTGGTGGAGATTATGATATCTTTCATTTATAGTTTTTTTGTTGGTGTGATATTTAACTCACCTTTGCATTTTGTATCTTTTGTTTCTCTTATCCTTGCGATGATCATATATTGTTTATATATGGGATCAGAGTTAGGAACTGATACTAGAAATAGAGATGGAGCTATTAACTGAAGAAGTAGTATAAGAATGAGTTAGAGAATGTGTTATCTGAAAGATTGTATTGAGCTTTTAGTTCCAATCTTAGAGTATATATGTTTTATACTATATTTTGAAATACATTGGTATTGAGTTAAGAACTAAATTGTAACTTAATTTAACTATAATAACTTATGTTATTAATGAGTTATAATCTTAATTATAATTATTAAGATAATGGTTAAGAATATAGGATTTTTACACAACGGAATAAAATTTGTATAATAAAGGGAATGTAACTTTTTTAAAATAAAACATACTCGAAAATAGTTTTTATAATCATTAAACAAACAAAAAAAAACCGTAAAATAGTAGATCATAAAATGATAATTTTCTTAAAAGAAATATGCTTTTGATACTTAAATATATTTAATATTAAATCTTCTTTTGAGATATTATATTATTTATTTACTTTTATTTTGTCATATAAAATACAAGATCTTATAATATCTTATTTAACTTATACTTTAATAATATAGTTTTCCTTAAGATCTTAAGTGAATTTTTCTTCGTGTCTAATTTAATTTTTATTCCATTTTGAAAACTTGTAATTAAATAAATGTTTATTATTTAAATGTTAAAAATATTAATAATTAATGTTTTTAAGTAATAAATGTAACGGTGATAAAAGTACAAACATTAAATCTTACTATTAATCGAAAAACATACAAAATCTTTCAAATATATTTGGTTAGGTTCATTTGATAAACGAACTCGTATATTTATATTATTTCTTATTCTTTATATTAAACCATGTTGGACTTCAACTAATTCGTGAACAATGTAAGACTTATTAATTGTCTCTATAAATAGGAATAGTTGTTAAGGTAAAAGGTTAACATAAGTTATCCTTCTCAAAACAAATTGTAAGAAATTAACTTGAGCGTCAAAGTGTCTTTTGTAAGTACTCTACAAATCCACTCAAACATGGGGTGTTGGGTCAATGAACCATTTAGACACTCGGCTCCCAATTGACTCGACCTCTCGATCATAGTCAACACTTATGTTAGTGGAAAACGACAAGTGCACTTATCGCTCGTAGCAAATGTTCTATCCACAAGGACTTGTGCAACACATGACAACTATCGCAATTCACAATTCAATTAGATAACAAAGTTCACAAAAATACGAAGAAACTTTTTTTGTATTTTTATCAAACAATTTGTGCATAACAGAAATTTAACATAAAGTATATACAATTGTCAAGACTATATTTCCTTCACTTCATTCCCATGCATTCAAAAACATCTCAATTACATATTTAAGTGAAAATTGACTCACACGATTACTCAAATCTTATCCCTAGTGACTTTGAGCATATGATAACTCATCAAAGTCCAATTCCTTGGATCATCAACAAGTAAAACCATGTATTAAGTTAAAGAGTCTTAAGATTACTAATGAATCATATTATATCCTTAGATACAAACTCTATTAGGTATTTAATTTCAGTTTTTGGTTCAAAAAATATTTTCTAATATCTCAAGAACCAAGTATCAATCTGAGTGGCCAAATCAAAGAAAGCATTAAGCATATAAATCAAATACTAACATTGAAATGGAAAATCATATGTATTAACATCACAAAATACATAAGATTCAGTTTATTACATCTAATATCAACAAATAGGGTTTACTCTTCATGGTGGATAACCTAGGTCATACAAATTGAAGAGATAAGGAATAAATTGAAATCAAAGAAAGATGTAAGTCCTTTCTGAAGGTTCTTAGCAGTTGCTCCAAGCTCCATTTGTGCTCCTCATTCGCATCCACATTTCCCATTTGTAGATCATCTCCCTTATCAAACCCTAAAGGGGTACAACACCATGGATGAAGATTGAAGATCCAAGGAGGAGTGAGAGAGCCTCCTAGCACCCAAAACAACCTCCAAGGGCCTTTCTCAATTGCTCTAGGTAGAGAGAAATCTCAAGAGGAAGAGAATACCCCAAAACCTCTCTTAATTGCTCTATAAATAGGAATGATTGTTATGGTAAAAAGGTTTACTTTTCTGAAAAAAAGTATTTGTCTGAAAACGAACTAAGAAAAATATTAACTTAAGTGTTTAAGTGTTTTCTTCACATATCACACCTTAAGAACCGAAGACTGAGAGAGCAAAATGACCAAGACTTGACCGATAGAGAGCCTACCAACTTTTCGACAAGGAGAATTCATTTTGAAAGTAAAGTATAAGATTAAGTGATCTTGTAGAATTATCTTTGATCTTTTAAGAATAGTAATCATAAATATAATTATAATCAACATTGCAATTATTTTTATTCTTTTCATTTTCAATAATAATGTAATATAATACATTTTCAACATGCTCGTGATTTACAGCAAATCATGTGAATAAAATGGCTTAATTTAAGGAAAAAACAGTAATTGTAACTAGCGTGTGCAAGTTTTAAACAATGTAACAACAATAAACGATTTACTGAAATGTAAACAAAAAAAAAAACAATTCTGACAATATTTTAACTATATGAATTTTAATAATGGTTAAAGCAAATTATCTTCAAAAAGTTTAATCTTTTGGCTAATAAAAACATTGTTAAAAAAATATAAAAATTATTATCATTCAAACCACCATTATGTCGAAAACACTCATAATAACAATGGATAATAATTACATTAATTGTTATTGTATATATAGCCTTTTTATGTTTATTTTGTTTTTGTTTTATGACTATCTCAAATATACAATATACGATGAACTACATATCAAACAGTCTAACCATCAACACAATAAATTAAATTTTACCATAGTTCACATAAGTAGCACAATTATATATAAATAGTCAAACACCATTTTGAAATCAATAAAGCTTAAAATTCACATAACAGAGATTTACTTCGTCATATAGGTAGAATGAGTTAATGTTAATGTATCTTTGTTATGACAACAATTTAGTAAAAGTAGTCTATTAAGTTCACATCTTTAAGTTTAAGTTTTCCCAAAATAGAGTTAAGTGTTTGTAATGTATGATGTCAAGAATTTATGACATGAAAGAGAGACGGTTAAACCGAGTTATACTTGATTTCTAATAGACTAAATTTTGACAATTAAATTTTAACAACTTTTTTTTATAACAGGAAGTAACATCTTTTAAGTGGTTTTGGAATATAGAGAAATGAGAAAATAGAAAATAGGAAACCACTTAAAATAGGTCACTTCATAATGCAAGAAAGAGTTGTCAAAATTTAGTTGTTAAAAAATCATTTGTCTTTCTAATATATGTGCGATGAATGAGTTTGAATGATATCTATTAGAGTATATATGAATGAGATGCTAAATTAATGTATATAGTTGCCATATGCATCATTGTATGAAGTTTTCAAATATTTCTAGCTTCCTTGTGTTGCTTATCTATTGTGATGGTTGTGATTTTTATATTTTACACTGAATCAGAGAATGTTGTAAGAAGACAAACTTAGTAGTTATAGGTAAGAATAAAGAAAAGAAAATTATATTTTTGTAGGATTATTTTCCTTTCTTTGAATAATTTGCATATGTATTTATTTTTATTTGATTCCATGTTAAAAGGAAAACTTTATTTAATTTTTTTTTAAAGAAAGATAGTGTATATACTTATAGAAGTTGTAACTATTGAGATCTTTTGTAAATGTTTAGTAGTAATGTAACTTAAAAGGAATGTTACAATAAGTACAAAAACTTAGTCTATTACAAAAGAGTGGGACAAATGCAAAGTGGAAATAAAAGAAAAAGGTAGAAACAAAGGCAAAATTATGAGGGAAAAATGGTTTGGCAAAAAGTTAAAAGATCACATAAGTAAGGAACTATTGTTGAAAAATTGGCTTTATTTACAAAAAAGTGCCCCATGACTTCTTCAATGAAAATTTTCATCTAATTGTTGCAAAATAGAACATCATTTTTCTTATGCTCAGCATAAAAAATATTGTTATAGACACTTTTACACTAGTGGGAAATGATAAATTGTTCATAAAATAATTTTATAGTCATAAATACAAAAAAAGATAATTTGTTGCAAGAAAAAAATGAAAGTAAAACAATTTAAAAATAGTAAAATGATCCATGAATTAAATGAATAAGAATCCTAAGCCTAAACTTTGAGAAACAAATCACTGAAAATATATAGGAAGGAAAAGATTCTAAGGAATTAAGGACATTATAAGATGAACAAGACAATTGAAAAGCAAAGACGAATAAAAATGGTAAGGATATACACATGTTTTTGTTATTAGTCATAACCATAACAATTATTAAAGTATTTATTTTTGCAGAATGTCTTTTTCACACAAAATATATATCTAAATGATTTTATGTACAGACTTTTATTAATAATTATTAAACCTAATGGAAATATAACTTGCTTAATATTGATACTATTTTGATGGTTGCAATCTACAACATGTGACAAAATGTATTATTCGAGTCTTCCACTACTAGATAATTTCTTTTGTTGATAATCAATTTCCTTTACCACAATTTCTTTTATTGATAATCTCCTTTACCTTGTATTCTTGTCTATTTTTTATATTAATAACAACTTACATGAAGGAATGTTTACTTCTTTTCTAAGAAAAAAAATAACAGTCTCCAATCTATATTCCTCAATAGAAAAAAAATTGATGAAGTTTCTTTTACTTAATAATAAATAAGCTTAATACCATGTTTTGTTTCTAAAATGATTCAATTTTTTTCTATATTTATCTTTTACTCAAGGCGATTCTTATTTATTTTAATGTAGTCCTTTATGTTAGATTAGTATTAATGTTGTTTAGACAACGATAATTTGACGGCTTAAAATAGACATATAACACATTGTTTAAGAATGTACTTGAATTGTGGAGGAACACATGCCAAAGTTGCCTCTTTTATGATGTTTGTTCTCTTCTCATGTATTGTCTATGTTGTCCCTATCGTCTCTTTCTCTACTTTCTCAGGTTCTCCTTCAACAATTACACATGAACCCTAAGTCCTAGTTCAATAGCTCCAAGCCCAGCACAAGAAGATAACAACCTAACCATAGGGAAAAACAAGGAAATAGGACAAGAGAAAGAGAAGAGAAAAACATAACCTAACATCATATGGGAAAAAATTACATGTTTTCATCTACCACTAAAGTACTATATTAAAATCATTTGTCATTTGTTACTCTCTTAATTACGTTAATCTTATTTATTCAATCAAATTGATAAATTCACAATAAACACTATTTGGGGTTTTTTTTTTTTCATTAGAAGGTCAGAAATGGCGTTATGTTAAAGTACAAGACTTTGACGAGCCACTTACTCTTATTCGTCACATTGATCTAGAAGAAGTCAAATTGAATAAAGAATATATTATTTATATCTGAAACAAATACTTGGATAATACAGAAATATACATGGATTTAGAATTATTTCAGAATAAAAAATTTAAAACCTGTACAAGAATCTTATTTTAGCCGTGGTTGACTAATCTAATGACAGTTTGAAATGCTTTTTTCCGGCCTTTGGGCCGTCTTCTAGAGAAAAAGAAAGTCATAACCTGATCAGTTATTGAAGAAAATTTAAGACAATTTTAATAACCATGATTACATAAAAATACTTGTAAACCATGATTGATAGAAAAACACGAATTTAACCAAATACATGTACGACATTATCTAATTATAAATTATGAGGCTTTTATACTAAAATTCTTAAAAAATATATTTTAAAGCAAATCATAATAAGGGCAGCGACAGAGAAGGTTGACTTCACGAATTCCATACTCTATATACATCCTCAGAAAAATGTTCAAGAACAATTTGAAAACATGAGTTCATCCACATACGAAGCAACGAAATAACTGGAAGATGAGTAGGGTTTTGGACGCTCTACTATTTACAAGAGACATCATCGTAAGACAGTTAAGAAAATGCACCAAAAAGATCAAAAGTGATTAGTTGTTGCGTTGAAGAGGGAATGTGATGCTACCTCTGAGGAGCACCAGAAAGGATAGGATCATTCATTGCTGGTCTGTGTTTTCCTAATGCAGGAATACTAAGGGAACGTGTTCTTAGTTTGGCTTTCCTCTCATTCTTTTCAACGAGCAAAGAAGAATAAGAGCATTGTGGCTCAGGAACTGCCACTGGTTCACTTCTACTTCTATGGAAAAGATCCAGGTTTCGGCGATACCTGTTTCCCCCATGCACTTTGCTTCCTAACTCCCCGCCAACAAGACCAACCTTACTCCTAAACTCATCATCATCGTCCGACCAATACCCATTTTCCACCACGTCTTGCATTGCAAGATCATCGTACTCCTCGTCAGATTTTGTTGATTCCTCGTCAACTGATCCTACCTGAATAGTAGAAAAACATTAAAATACACCCAGATATTGTTTATGTAGGAGATCGATACCTGTGATAACTAAATTAAGGTATGCAGGTGAAAGACAACCTTATAAGTCGATTCATGAAAAAACAACATTGACGAATATTGCTACTGCTAAATGAAACCAAGAAGATTTGAAATTTTTCTATAGATTAAATTCCATCGCATAGAGATAGATAAAAGCACAAGGCTATACTATACCTCTTCATGGCCATGTTTGTCGGCGTCATCACTGAAATCTTCATCACTTCCCACCTCAGGTTGATCGTCAATCTCCTCATCACTACCATGCACTGAGAAGTCCTCTTTGAGCTAAAACAACACAAAGATGGTGAACAACTGATAGAATGATTTTGGTCTTATCCAATTTTTTCACCATTGACAACACAATAACAAACCCTTTATTCTGATATTGAACAAAGATTAATTTACAAAAAAAAAAAATGTTCGAGTTTACCTCTTTTGAAGCTACATCTGACATCCTTGGTGAGCTACAGCAAGAGGATACATATCTACTACCAGTATCAGTTCCATCGGCTCTAGACTCGTCTACACTTCCAGCACGACTAGTTCCACCATCACTGGGCCAAGCACTGATTCCATAAAGACCAAACTGAAGATTTACTGGTTCTGCCTTCCCAATTCTTAAGGGACCATACATTGGATGGCAAATTCCATTCTCTGGTCCATGGCACCACACAGGCCTCCCATTACTGTCAACTAAATTAACAGGCCAAGCCCTTGCTACAGACCCATCAGTGTTAACAAGAGCCATCAGATTCCTTGAAGAACCTTGTCTCTGGATCAACTGAAGCATTCCTTTGGCGGTCAAAGCATTTGCTGAACATTGATTTCTATATTCCTCATAAACAACAGACACAGTGTTTCTAACAGGATCATATAGCTGTTCTCCCATCTCACGCTTTCTAAGACAACTGAATACAGTCGCATGGATGGCTGCTACGCTCTTGTCAACATTTGTGTTATTTATTTTGGGAACGAAATGCTTTTCAGCACGCTTGCAGAGATAATCCTGGATTGTTCTGATGTTTCTAATATACTTCACATACTTGTTTTTAGCTGGGTCCAGTGTCATATACTTCGCACGTACAGCAAATCTTTCCAAGTGCTTGTCCTCGTTTGTAATGTGTACCATGAACGGTATGATCGAAGGATGTTTCTTCATCAGCCCCATCTGCACGACAATTTAAGAATTTAGAACAAGAACATAAATTGACATCAATAAGAAAAGAAATAAGGACAAAACAATGGAAATCCAACATACAACAAAGTTGAGGCTCAAGTGAACACCCTCGACAACCACAGACTCTTTTCGTTCTTCCCATGCCGTGATAAGCCTATCAAGACTGTCAATCACCATCTCACTCTGTGCCTTGAATCCTTCAATAGCCATTTGTTTGGGACTTAGCAGTTCCTTAGGAGCAGAGTTAGTCTCTGACATCCTATTATCAGATTTGCTAGAATTGTTACCCTCAGTTGCTTCATCCTTGTGAAGTGAACGTGACACACCAGCCAGCTTTTTTGCTTTCCTTCTGGCCTTTGCTGCTGCAACAGCGACAGGGTCCAAACACTCCCCAGCATGGTATGTAGAAGCCCATAGCAAGGGGTTTTCTTTCTCATTAGCAAAACTTCTCATCATGTGCCTAATAGAATCAGTTGATACCACTGTTGTGATTCCCAACCTACCTCCCTGAAGTGAAGATAAAAGTAATAGTTAATGAACTGTAAGGAATAAATATTACTCAGTTTTAACTTACCGACTTGCATATCCTACAATAATAATATATAAGCAAAACCTAGATTATCTCTTTTGCATTTTGAAGAACAAACAACTGTTTCTCTGTCAAAATACCAGCAATGCAGACAACGTTGATTTGCCGCAGCCACTTGTGCCACACAGTAGCACTGTCACAGACTCTTTGCGCTCACGGATCCTGAAACCAAAGAAAACAATTAAAGTCGAACCACATTTTGAAAACCGAACTCGTGACATGTATAGCATTTGGGTAAAATCATATGCGATACAAATATCACATATCAAAATGCTGTCATTCTGTGTGCTTTTCTTCTTCTTAAAGATCGACAATTCACTTAGAATAGGGAATCAAAAACTCTTCCGAAACAACTATTAGGGGGCAATTGAACTTCCAGTCCAAAGATCCTGGTTTTCAAGATGGAAATAAGACCAATAGTGCAAGAAGAAAATATTTACTAAAACAAATACTAGGAAACGAATAGATGTTATTTTAACCAAGTCACTGGAACCAAATCGGTATGCAAGTGGTAACATATTTTGCAGGAAAGACAGTGATAAATGATTAGGAAACCCCTAACACAATTCACAAGACATGGGATGAAAGTTCTTGAAATCAGTAAATCAACATTTCATGGTAGATATCCATAGACATTTTCAAAATCTATGCAGTAGTATAATGCCCAAAGAAAAATGCCTGATAAAATGAATGTAATCCAATCTCAATAAATACATCATGCAAAGTAAGAACACGGTAACAATTACCAAAAAATCTTGATCAATAAATTATAAACCATGGCAAATCATATCACTTAACAGATTACTACAGGAGCGCATATGCTACGGCTGATTCAAATTACTTTTCCCCTTGAATTAACGAGTAAAACGATGCAATACCTGCAGGCTAAGACCAAGTCTGCTCTCTGGTTAGGACCCACATACTTGTACTCTGACAAGGCATCACAGACAATATCTAGAAAATTTTCTCGTCGGATGAATGCAGATGTGCGCCTTTTGTACAACTCAAAAGGTACACTTTTAAATTTATAATCTTTCCCAGAAAGCAATTGGTTGCGTATGTCTGCTATACCCAGGCCAGCATCAGCACCCTGACCCTCTTTCTTCGAAGAATTACCCTTGAAAGCATCAAAACCTGATAAAGCCTCTATCTCTGGCTGCAAAATATCAGTAGAATTTGCTTTCCTTGTGAGTTCAAAAACTCTTTGGCTGATCTGATAAGAGGAAAATGAAAAACATGGTCAGAATAGTTTGTAGAAAAATTCAGATGATATATGCAGTTTCTGCCCAAGACATATAAGAATTGGCTAATACAAGTCCGTTAAAAGATGCCACAAACAAATAGCAAAACAAAATAAACATTGTATATCAAATATTCATGTCTACCATATGGGTGTCAAATAATCTTCAAACATAAACAAATACCTCTAGCAGTTTGCCTCATACAACTATTTTAAACTTTGGTTTTTGAATACTTCTTCTAATACCCGCATGGTACATCAATGTTTAGTAGACAGACAATAGCATTTCTATTTTACTAAGATGCAAGCAATAGCTAATCTAATATTAATACCAATGCTGTTCCGTGTAATTTTGAGAAGTGGCCAAATGTTTGTATCCACAGTTCATACTAGGTTGACCTTTCCAAAAAGAAACAAGGATTTTCCAATTGGAAATGTTCCTTTATAACTAATAAAGATAACCCGCCAAGGTCCATTAGTTTGGAACTTTTCCTGCTCAAGTTGGAAAAGTAAAACATATTTTTTTTATCAAATAAGGACCAACTAATGATTGGTGATATATCTCTTCTTTCCAAGTTGAACTTAGAAAGGGGAATAAGATTCAAATCCCATTTCATTCAAATGAAAAAAGGAGTGAAAAACAAAAATGACTGGTAATCTACTTCATAAATTCAATTTTTATTTTTTTTATAATTAAGCATTTAATACGAAGTATCAAAAGTTTTATCGATAATCGATCTCTGAGAAAAATCTGAGTTATGTTTAATACTAATAGGATTTTCTCTCTCATTTAATTTGAACTAATTTTGAGAGAAACCTGATTGGTTATCTTTGATAGAATCTTCTCTCCCAATCATGGGATTTCATTCTGAGCACAATAATAGGTCACCTAGAATGCATCATCTATTACCAAAACACAATTACAAAAAAAAGGAATATATTAAAAATTAGGCTGAATTTTACACGCGTGATAACCCTTTTCAGTCTCCAATCTCCATACGCAGTTGAATCAAGAAAGCCAAGAACCAAATGAAACGCAGTCAAACGAACGGAAAAGAAGACAAAACCCCCCAAGACGTTATTCACGACGTAGACTACGGGCAAAGCTAAAGAACAAACAGGTCAAACCACCTCGGTCAACAAGGTAACAACGACCCCTCCCCCAACCACAAAAATAAAAAATAAAAAACAAAAAAAACCTCAAAGCTCCCACAAGAACCCCTCAAATCCAGAACCTGACACAGATCACAAACCTAAAACCTTGAAAATTACTATCTTGTCGAAACATCAGACGTATTCATAATCATGACACATAAAGCAACATATCTAGGAATTACAATTGATAAAAGAAGAATTTCAAAAAAAAAAAAGTCAGTGGTTTACCTTGAAGGCGTGACGGGCCTTGCATCCCATAAGCTGGAGCGTGCTCTGAAGAACCGGGCGCGTGTAGCGAAAGGACTCTTCCTTTTGCGCGTCATCCACCACCACTATGTACAGTATCTTCCCCACCTCACCCATCGCACCTGCAGATTGTTCATCCATTCAAAACAAAAGCACAACAAACGACAACCAAAAACAAATGTGCCCGACATTTATGCGATCGGGCCCACACGAAAGGACCTTTAAGAGCAACGCAAAAGAGAAAAACCGTGGAGGCGACAACAACAACGACAATGTCGATGAAACAATACAAGGTTATTGAAAAGGAAGCCTAGGGCATGGATTTTCCTCCGCCATTGTTTGACGATGAATGGATTGAACGGTTCAGCATTCTGGCATGTCCAATTCACTCTCGCCTCCCTTATTCTCACGATACCACTCTCTTTCTCTGTCCAATTTCAATTTAAATAGCAGATCCAGGTTTTCTCAATGACGGATTTGCCCTTCTTTCTTCCGCGAATTTCTTTTGCCGCGTTATTATTATTATTATTATTTTTATTTTTATTTTTTATTTTTTTTCTGGAATCTCTCTCAAGAAACTCATTGGTCCCCTTTGCCTCCTTCAGTATCACCTATTCCATGTTCAATTACATCAATAGTCCTATCCCACGTTAATTATATCAATCACCTCTTTTCTAACTACTAAAAAACTCACATATATTTTATGCATATTAAAATAATATAATAATATATACTTTAACTTTTGTTCCTACCTCGCTTCTTAAGTAAGGTCTATCAAAATTAATATGTACTTTTCCTTTTGTGGTTATTATTACCATAGTTACACATTATCTGCCATACAAATTTTGTTCTTATATGTAATTTTAGATTGTTTAAAATTAAATACTGGAATGGCTCTAATAAAAGATTTTTTTTTCTTGTAGTATTTCCAACTGATGAATTATTAATTAAAGAAATACATTTCCATATCAAACCATTGTGGATGGAATCTGTCTGGAATAAATCATCAATATTCAGCTGAACTATTTTCATCCCATCATTTGCAGAACTTATGCTAATAAATAAAAAAGTACATAGTTTAATTAAACATGAGTTTTCTTTTATTCAACGAGAATTTAATATTTTTTGTGTGGGTACTATGGAATATGTGTTTAAAACACCCAATATATTCTCGTAAGTAATTTTAATTTATCAAGAAGTGATATCAAGAGGTACTTGTTGTTAATGAAGAGTTAAAGGTTTTTTTAAATGGAAAACATTTAGTTAAAAAAAATTCAGAATGTATCTATATGCATTCAAAATAAATTTTGTATTAAATTAAAAATATATTTAATCCTTCGATAAAAAAAATTTACAATGAATATTTTAAAGATTATATCAACAGTATACTATTTCTTTTATTGAATGTCAACGTAGAGTTTGTTGAGTTTGTTGTAAGATTTCATACTCAGTAAAATCTAATCCTGTTTTCTTGAACGTTCTTTTATTTTCTTATTGTTATTTTTCAATATTAGTATCATCTATGTTTGAAGCATGTTACTTTATAAGAACCAGAAGAAGTTGACTAAGTAAATATAAGAAATAAATAAAGAACGGTTCTTATATGTCTGCGTTTGTCAAAAGAAGAAGGAACCTTTTTTCTCTCTGGTTAGGTGACTTCTAAATAAAACTTCTAAACAAAACGCAACTTCAACCAATTTAATGGTTTTATTTTCAATTGGGGTTTGCTTAAAAATAATACAATAATGAAACTCAAGTTGTAGACTCCAAAATTATTCCCAATTACTTTTCTTAAAATAAAAGAAGCCTATATTTGAAAAAAAAATCATTCATAGCATAAGCTTCTTCTTTTTTACATTTTACTTTTATAATCATCTAAAGTTAAAATAATTTGATTTATAATTTAATTATTAATTTGTTTTTTAAATGATATGCTTTCTGAATTAAAATATAATTAGTATCTTGACATATACCTTATTTGAAATATATAAGTAAATTAGAATAATAAAAGACACTGAAAACCATTTTTCTATATTCTTTCTTGAATTTAGTTAAACTTGATAAAAACCAGACTAAATATTATTTATTTTGTTAAATATATTTTCGGTCCTTCAAGTTTCAGCAAAATTTGGAATTAGTCCCTCATCAAAACTTTTGACCAATTTAGTCCTTCATCTTTCAAAATTTCAAAATGCATGAATTTAGTTTTTTTAACCAAATTTTGTTAAGTTTATCTAACGTTTCAAGTACATTTCATGATAGTATTTAAATTATTTACATTGTTTGACACATTTTTGCTTCAATGTTAACTTAAATATTATCATGAAATACATTTGAAATGTCAGATAAATTTAATAAAATTTGGTTAAAAGAACTAAATTCACGTATTTTGAAAGATGAAAGATTAAATTAGTATAAAGTTTTGATAAAGGACTAATTCCAAAATTCACTTAAACTTGAGGGACCAAAAACATATTTATCCCTTTATTTTATTATCCTGAACTAATACGTATGTAGTTTTTCGAGAAGATTAGAATGGAAAAAGTCAAATTTATCCGGTATCAAATTTGTCATAGTTTAGATCACGTATTTTAATATTATTTTAATATTTTCATTATTGTATATTTGATCATGAACAGATTTGTCTTAAGTAAAACATTTGTCAAACAGAAAAAATAGAAAAAAGATCATTTATTTTTATAAATTTAATTTAATTACAAGAAGAAACGATAAACATATGCTTTTGTACGTTAAGTTAAAAAATTAATATTTTACAAAACTGTGTATACATTTTTATAAATTAATTTGTATATATAGATATATATATACTAATTTAATTCATTTTTTCTTTGTTTGTAGACTGTTCTTAAACCATTTTAAACGTGCAGTTGATTTTGACAGTAGATGGCGATATAACATGTCTATGCAATTTCCTTTTGTCGTATATCTTGCATGGATATACTTATATTTTATCTTATTTCTTTACTTGCTTTGTCATATTCTATATATATTTATTTAATTTTTTAACGTGGACTTTGAACGAGCAGAGAGGAAGATCAGTCTATTGTATGAGATAAAAAAAATACATGTAAAGTATGTCTTCATATTTAACATCTTTTAAAATAATCTTTTTATATATATTTTAAAGTAATATATTTTCCTTTCATCTAATTAGAAAAACAATACTAGAAACAAAGAATATCTTTCATTCTATTCACTAAAGAAACAAAAATGTATTTATTCATCTGTAAAACTGTCTTTTTGTATATAGATTTTGTTTAACAAAAGATTGTTACTATTAGAATACAACTCTACAGTATAAATTTATTATTATTCCATCCTAGTGTTGTCTAATATGTATTTGTATGAAAATTCCAAAATAATTTTATTATATTTTTACTTCTACTAAAAATTTCTTTTTAACAAATAGCACTGAAAATAAAGTGTAGTGATTGATTTTTACCGATGTAAGTTATGCGAGTTATGTAAGTATCCATTTTTTTACGAGTTTAGAGAGAAAGGTTGAACGGATAAATAATTTAGCAAATTTATAAATAAAAAACTAAATAAATTTTTATTCTTTAAAACATTGTTATTCAAAATAATTTATTTATTCTAACATATGTGTTATGTGAAATATATCATTTTAATTAACATAAAATTTTATTTTTCAAACAAATTTCAAGATTTTTGTTTTGCATGGTTGAAACTCGTTTTATATGTGTGCTTATATTTTTTAATCAGGTTACTTAAAAGTAAGTTATGACTTTTCTAACTTTTTGTTAGAAAGTAAATTGAAGTTATAAACTTAGGTCTCAAACAAAATTGTGAATTCTTGTGAATGAATTAGGGTGATATTAAATATACTTTGATGATGTTAAGTTTGATGGATGAATTTGTAATATTGAAATTATGTGAATAATATTGACTTTGGAGTTAAGGGTATACCTAATGAGTAAATTGAGTTTAGATTATTATTGAACTTAGCAATTAACTTATCTTAAAAAATATTTTTTTCTAAAAGTTGAGTAATTTATATTGAAAGAATATATATTTTAAATCAAACTAAATTAAGATAATATATTTTGACTTGTATTAAAGAATAAATATTTAAAGACTTGTTTTATTTTAATTGATATCAAACTTTAGTTGTACTTGAGCAATAAGATGGTTATTTGAAGAATGTTCAACATTGACATTTTAATGTTTTAATAAAATATTTGTTGAAGTGTCCAACCCATCACTTAAGTGATAGAGATTCATAATTTAAACCATAGTTTATAGTTTGAGGAAGAAAAAGATAAAGACAATTATATTTTTTTTAGGAATTAAAAACAAAAACACTTTTTGGACGCTCAAACGAACAATAGACTGAATCAATTATACTTTTGTGTGATTTTTGTTTCTCAAGCGATAAATGATAAATCAAACAAGCGACATTTTATAACTTAAGAGTGAGAAAGTCAAATAACTTTCCATTTTTAAGTGAAAGCAAAAATGTTGTGTTCAAGCAACATTATTTGTTTCATTGGTTTATGTTTAAAATATATAAATATTTTTGCATGTGATATATGTTTATGAGATGGATATCATAATTAAATCACTATGAATTGATATTGATATAATTATATTTATGGTTTGAATGAGTTTTGAGTTTATGTGTTATTTGAATTGAATGAGGAACAATAGATACCTGAGATAGTAAATCGACCTGGTTTATAGTGAGTGATATTGAGTATTAAAATATAGTATCGAAAGAAAATATCTTAATGTCATTAATAGTTTAAATTGTGTAGATTAAGATATCAAGTAGTGAAAAGTTATAAGAGGTTATTATATTAAATTTTCCAATGCATTGAACTACTTTCAACATTTCTCATAGGCTTTTATATAAGTAAGTTGGTAGTCTCTAATGAAATTATGGTCTCTTAGTCATCTATTGATATAAGAGATATACATGTTGATATCTTTTTCTTTGGGACTTTATAAAAACAATGAATATTAGCCATGTATAATGAAAATGTGGAGATTATTAATATATTTACTATATATGGTTTATTATTTGTTATGAAATAATTTTATGTTAGCTTATTATTGTTTATCATTTTGTGGTTTGATCATTATGATCGAATGCATAAGAGTAAATGGAGTTTTGTATTAAAAAAATGTTTCCAAACGAAGATGATGAAGATCATCCTTTAAGAGTGAATTCTGATGATGATAAAAGCAAGTCCAAGAACTTAAAGTGATCACAAAAGATATTGGAAGACTTGTATTTTGTTTAGGTATTTGATTGAGCCTTTATAATAAATCATATATTAGTTAATAGATTGTTTGTAGAAATTAGCTTATAGAGTCATAAAACACCATGCACAAAAAAGTTATGTGATAATTGATTATCATTAATCAAGTTTCTCAAGAGGGTATTTGTGATAATTGATTATCACTGCTGATAATCAATTATCAATGTTGATAATAGATTATCAACGACAATTGTGACTTGATTCTTCAGTTTCTTGACCTAACTTCTAAAATGCCTTCTATAAGTAAAGTTATAGGTATAAGAGTTGAGCTATAACTTTGTGTGGAAAAGTTTTGGAAACCTAGCGTGGGTAAACGATAACTTTCATCCAGTGTAATGTTGAGTGTTGTTATCACTGGCAGATCTTCACCAAAATTTTTGGGGGAGCCAAAATAATATACTTAAAATTTATATATTTAATATTATTGTGACTAATTCAATAAAAATAATACATAATCTAGTATATTTATAATTATCAAAGAAATTACATATATTTAAAGAAATATTTATCGTTTTTTCATATTTTTAAACTCATGGTAATTGAATTATAATTAAATTTTTCAGTTAACTTTTTTCGATGTAAATAATCATATTTCTGTAAAATATTCATCTTCCATTTTATTAACATGTATTTGATTCAAAAAATATTCACAAGCTTTCATTTCATTGTTATGCGATAAACAACCACATTATCATGTTTTCATCTTCACCAGTAGTTTCTCTATCAATTTTAAAAAATAAATTTACTTTTTTTTTTCATTAATATACCTATTTAAAAAATTTGTTTAAGACTAATAACTAATTTATCATAATCTAATCAAAAGTTGAGAGACATAATTACTAAAAAAAAAACTATGATAATCAAGTTACAATTAAAAATCGACTATGAAAAATCACATTGTACATTGTTTCTTCTTCTATATTAATAAAAAATGAATATACAAAAAGGTCATGAGTTAAAAAATAATGCTAAATGTTAAACAAATAGTTCACTATCAAGTGATATAAGAGAAAATTACCTTATTTATTTATTTAATAATGAAAGAAAAAATATGAAAAAATGAGAATAAAAATACTGAGTTTATGTCTAAATTTTTTTAGCAACAAAAGAAAATAAATAAGTACGAGAGAAGAATACAACATATAAAAAAAACTCAAAAAACAATGAAAAAGAAAATAAAAAATATCTTAATAATTTTATTTCTTTATATATTTAATTTTATATTTTTATTTATTATTGTACTTTATAAAATAAATAAAAAATACTTAATTTAATTTTTATTAATTTTGAATCTAATATTATTTAATTTTAAAAAATATAAATAGTTTTAAAAAATTTAAAAATTTATATAATTAAAAAAAATTAAATAAAAAATAATGAAAAAAATATAAAAGAAATTGGGGGAGGGGGGCCGTGGCCCCCGCCTGCCCCTTCCATGCTTCGTTGGTTGTTATTGTTGTTATGTGAAATTGTTCATCCTTTGTGTGATTCAAAGGAGGTGTTCATTTCTTGTGAATTCAAGGAAGATGTTTTTTCATTTCTTTTGTGACTCAAGAGAGGTGTCTTCATCTTTTTTGGAATCCAAAAGAGGTGTTCATCCCTTTTGGATTTCAAAGGAGATGTCTTTCATCTTTTGTAACTCCAAGAGAAGTTCTTTCTCTCCAAAATTGTTCTTACTCAAATTTGTAATTTTAATTTACTTTTAATGTTTAGTTAATCCCTTATTTAAGAGTGATTGACAAATGGACGTATCTATTGATATGAACTAGTATAAAATAACTTGTGCAATTTTTTCTTCCATACTCTCTTTATTTTATTGTGATTGTTAAAATAAAGAAAAGTTTTTAATTGAACTATTATTTTAAAAGGAAAAGTTTAAAGCAATGTTTTTAGTAAGAAATCAATTCACCATCTCTCTTGAATTTTGTCCAAACGTAAATATTTTGTTTGCGATTCAAACAAAAAAATTTCTAAAAGTTATATAGATAAATTAAGGTAAATATTACATTTTGAAAAAATTACCTTGTATATATTATGATATAACGTAAAGTTCATTATTTTTATATAACAGGTAAGATTGCTTTTCTTTTAAGATAAGTTTTAAATGAATAAAGAATTGGAAATGTTTAAATAAGTTAGATGTTTATTCTTTATTTTATTAAAAAAATCAATCTATCTAGAATTCTTGGTTTTAGAAATACTCTGAAGTTTAGAGAGAATTTTGACCATTGTAATTTTGCTATTTTATAACTCTAACGAGGAAACTACTTAATGAGTAAGATTTTTTTTTATCATGGTGAGCTTTGGTAAGCGATTCAATCTCAATTGAAGATTTTTTTTCTCTTTCTTCTTTGGTTCCTAGTAAAGGGGAGATGTTATTAATATAAAGATCGATAGTTGAAAGATTATATGGATTTCTATTGGAATTTCTTGAAGTAGTAAGTGACCCTCAAGTTTGTGAGCACATTACATCTAGGTATGATGATTGAATATTTTACATCTAATAAATGTTTTTAAATTGTTAGATGTCCGAGAAGCATGTGATGGTGTAATTTATGTTTAGAGTATCATGATGAACTAATTGTTTATTTCTATCATGATAAAAAAAAAATCATGGATCAAAACCAAGATATTGCAACTAATATGATTAAAACACACTATCACACCCATATTCAAATTCATGAAGACTTCAATCAATTCTAACTCTTTAATCATCGCAAAGGATATTTAAATTGTCTTCCAACTTAATTGGTTAAGAACCATACTAGCCTTACCAGAATGATAATCAATTAAAAATCATAATCTCTCTTTGCCTCATATTTAATTATTTTCATAAAAAATATATATATTTCATACTCATAATATCACTAAATGCATCGAACATAACATAATACAAATAATGACTCCAAGTTTAAGAAAAAACCCATTTATGTCAACTCTTAGTCATGATTTGAATAGTTCATCTCGTGTATCTTCAATTGGCAAGAAATACATGCCACTACTTTCTTGTTCTTCATCAACATATAACCAAGACCTTGTATGAGGTATCACAATAAACCTCAAAAGGTTTATCTAGATCAATAAAAATCAACATTGATGCATTGATCAACCTATGTTTTGGTTTAAGAAAATTGTCCTCACATCTATCTTTTCAAGCAAAAGTTTGATCGATATAAGTTAATTGGGTTAATGAATCTCTTGAAGTAACCGGTTAAACTCATTGAAATTTTTAATGTTTGATTTTGGGATATTCTCGATGAAAAGTTGTCTCAACTTTAAAAGAATCAATCGAAACTCCTTGATTTAAGATAACTCGTCGCAAAAATTGAACTTTTACTATCTAAAACTCACATTTAGACAACTTGAAATGTGATTAGTTCTCTCACAATATCTAATGCTATCCACAAATGTTCCATGTATTACCACCACAAACTAATGTAAGAATGGATGAAATATCTTATTCATGTAATTAATACATATAGTTGGAGATTTTCACCCCAAGGACATGATACATATACTTATCGTTATTATATTTGGATTAACATGTTATTTTTTGTGTGCATCTTTGGCTTTTACTTTGATATGATGATATTCAAATCTTAAAACAATATTAAAAAACACCTTGCACCAAGATATATGTTGTTGTATATAGCAACATATCACAATTAATCTCTTAGAGAGGTGGATTCAATTGTTTAACTCACCGTAGATTAATTGATATAAATTGTTGTCTAATAACCATGTTAGGGTTTGAACAATGTTGAAATACATGTAATGATTGATCACTACTTGAGCATTCACTACTTGATGTTCAAGAAAAAATTGCATATCAATTATAACTAACCATAATGTTTCAAACACCCAAAATAAATTATTTTTCACATTAACTTATGCATGCATTCAATTCAAACCATAATTAACTATTTAAAATCATAAATTCAACACAAAACTTATATAATTGAGTTATACATAGTTCATCCCATTCTAATTCAAGGAAAAACTTAGTACCAATCCAAAATAGATTCTATTCAAACACCTCCAATTCAATACAAAAATGAAAAAAAAATGTTATTAATTAGTTTCCCCTACTTGGAGAGGTACCATGCCTTACAAGGAAAGCAACTCCATAACTTCATAACCCTACCAATTTTCAAAATGAATTAATAGAACTTTTAAAACTGTAATCCTACACAATCAATATCTCATATATTGCCATTAATTAAAACAAATAAGACTTATAAGAAGAAAGACAATATTTATTGAGAATAAAATATAACTTACCTTAATCAAGATTCTCATTCAACTTCCTTGATCTCTACTACCACATTGTCAATTATATTATCTATTTGTAAATTAGATGACTATTCAATAAATATTTTAAAAATATATAAATAATTTATATTTATAGAAAAATAAAACTTAAATAAAAATAAATAATGAATTAATTCTGATGAAATAATTATATAAAAAATTCTATTATTGATTTATCAGTTCTGGTGAAAAAGAAAAACGTTAATCCAATTTTTATTTTTATTTTCTAAACTTGCTGACTTCTCGAAAGTGGAAACTAAGGAAATACCACCCACCGACTGAAGGTCAAAAATTAACAACCCACACATTCAGTGTCTCGAATTATATATATAAACAATATTGGAGTTCGAGAAGAGAGACAATATTATAAATAATAATGAAAAAGGGAAATATTCGTAAAAGTGGGTGAAAAATAAAGATATAATCAATTAGTTTTAGTTTTACCATTTATCGTAATTAATGTGAGATTTCCATAATTAGTCTCATTTTTTCAATGATAAAAAAGAAATATATTATCTCGCTTCTTATTTTGATTAATTTTGCAGTTTAACAAGCAAACAAATAGAGATTCGACTTTACTTTCTTTTATAACAACGATAATAAAAAACATAAATAAATAAATATATATATATATATATATATATATATATATATATATATATGATTTTATAAATTCGAATTAATGAAATTGTGAAGATGGTTCTGATGTAATTAAGAGCGAAAAAATGGGTATATACGGTAGAAGTGGGAAACTTGTGATTTAGGGAAAAGAACGTTGCAGCAACTGCACCGTCAGCATCGTGAGTGACACACGTGTGCATTGACACTGTGAAATGGCAACACGTGGGGTAAGTAACAGAAGTAGGGTTGACAAACTCACACGCACACATTTTCATATATTCTAATATGTTCTAACTTATGACCGTTTCATTTCGCGTTGGTCTCAAGATAAGTTTGAATTCAACATGGATATCAACTAATTTATTTATTTACTTTACATTTTCAAGAGAGTTTAAATTTATAATGATTTAAATATCAATTTTTATTTGTTATTAGAAAAAGAATTAATTAAGTTTGAATCAATTACTACGTTGATATATTTTTAATTAAATTTTTATTTAAAACAATCTTCTATTTAAACTGTTCTGTTTTTTTCTAATTCATCAATGAAGATTTCTTTTTTCAAATGACCGAGAAAGAATGGAAGACAAAAAATCCATTGAAGACAAAATTAAACAATAAAATCATAAAAATATTTAATAAAATAATGTTTGTATAAAAAAATAATTAAAATGTCTTCAGTTTACTACTTAATTTTCAAATGAACACTTTTTTTCAATATGCCTTGCTTTAACTTCCGGCAGGAACTTTATTGTAATGTTAGTTTAACTATTATTATCACTTTAAATAACGAGGAAAAAGAAAAGGAAGAATAGGAAAACAAATCAATGGCTTCCATTTTTTCAGAATAAATTAATGAAATTTCTCTTTTCTTTTTCGTTCTAAGCGGTGCCTAGATAGATGAGAAACCGCACAATCTCCCTTTCTATATATATAATGGAAAAATTAATTAAACAGTACTTAGTTTCAAATTTTAAATTTTATTTTTGTTTTAAAATATAAAGATGTCAGTTTCTTTAAAAGAAAACCTCTTCCTTTTTGTATACGATTAAAACTCCGGTATTTTTGAAACTAAGAATTATATCCAATGAATTAAAAAAGTTAACGTTGATGTCTAATGTAACATCTTATTTAACAAACAGTTATAGACCATTAAACAAAACAAGTTGTATATATTACAGTTTAATATAGGATACTAATCTATAAAATCATATTACAGTTATCTGTATCTACTAGAAGATTTCTCAAGAAAAAAAAACACTATAACTTCAAAAGAAAACGAAGTCTATACAGCTGTATCACCGCTACCTTGCATTGATCCAACTACAAAATTTTCAACTACTCATACTATTCAAGTGATTGTTACAAGACAAAAGAGACACAAGAAAACAAGATACAAAAGAAAAATAAAAAACAAAATACAAAAGAAAAATAAAGGGTAAGCTAATGAATTTAAAGAATACCATCAATTCACAATACATTAATATAAATCATACATGAGTAATTAATTATTTTATACAGATAACTAAAGCTAAGACTCAATCTAATTCACATATAAGTATTGATGTCAAGTCATCGTAAGTTGTGCTGTTGTAGTGACATTCGATGCTCTGCAGAATGGTAGAAAGTACCATACACAAGGTTAATCCATCAACACCTTTGGTCAAGGCAAAACCCCTAGGTTAGGATCTATTGCTCCTCTCACCACATACATATTCCTCTTTATTTAAGAATTTAAATGGTTATCAAATCGTCGGGATAACTTTCAACTGAACTCCCAGATCAATGCTTACACTATGCAAACCATTATTAATTCTCCTTGAATAAGTGTCCACACACCCTTATTCATAAATAATTTTTAGAACAAACATACATAATAATCACAAGCTTCTAAAGTAGCTCAGAAATAACTACTAACTAAGGTTTTGATCTACTCGCTCAGCGAGCACTTCCGCTCACTAGGCTAGAGGTGCAAAATTGTCCTTTTCGACCAGCGACCAAATAGCTCGTCCAACGAGTTCATTACTGGGACTTTAGAAAAAAATCTTTCAATTAATTTGTCCATTTAGAATTACTCACCTAGCGACTCCCAAGTCAGAAAGCCCCTGACTTTGAAACTCGTCCAACAAGTAGCCTCCCCTAGCGACTTCCAAAGTTTGGGAGCTTCTGATTTGAAAACTCGCTCAACGAGAAATGGCTCGCCCAAAGAGTTTGCATAATTATGCAGAATGTGATCTCTACATAATTTTGCAATTCGAAAATAGCACCAAACATCCCAAAAACCTTTACAAATACTCCACACAGATCATACTGAGATTCATCACAACTTTCAATATCAACTTGATCTTAAAACAATACCAAGCATCACACCTTCTCAAACAAGCACATAAAATCTAATTACCATAGCTTTCGCATACCACATATCATTGTCATAATTCAATTACAACACCAATTCATATTATAAACATGTTATCCAAAATTCTAACATGGTCATTACTTAAATTAAATCAATTAGTTTCCTTACTTGTGAGACAACCCAAAAGAGTATCTAACCCCTTTCATATCTAACAGAGTCCACAACTCAACCTAGGAATAACAGGAAAGTGATCAGAGAACATTGTTAGAACCACTGATACTGAAATTTCATAAGACAAGCTCATATGAAACATGCGACTCAAAATTTTCCACATGCACATAATTTAAAACCAAACAGATAAAGGGATAGAAAATCAACTTACTCTATTTGAAAAATTGATCGAGTAGAAATAGATAGTTCACCTCAGAGATCCCCTAACAATCTATGATCGTTAAACAAATGAATACATAGATTTTTATAGAGAATGGAGAGAGCTTTAAAGAAACAATTACTATAGAGATGAAGTGTTTATAACCAATAAAATTCATTTTTAGATTTCTATTTATACTTTAGCATTTTAATAATAAAATAATTGAGTCTTCATTATTTTTAAACACCTATCCATTTTTGTTGGGTTATGATTATAGTTATTGAAAGATTGTGATTCTATATGATTATATGACATTTGATCTTACACATATAAGACATTTGACACCACTTTTACACAAAAACCTGAAGGCTTGGTATTATGGGTCTTTATTCTTATATAGTGTTTAACTTTGTCTTTTCTATCCAATGTGGGACTTTGACTCTTTTTCTAATTTCCCACATCTAAAATTATTTTTGTAGACAAATAATTATTATCTTCTTCCTTATATAAAGATTCTATACGTATACATCTGAATTTTCTTCGATCATGTGAAAATTTTCACACATTGTCTCACGTTCAACATTATTTACGAGTGAACTATTTTTAATAAGTTTAGAATAAATTATAATTCTAATTAAAAATAAATAAGTTTTAAATGTTATTCGATCTTAAGAAATGTAAAATAAAATTATTGGAATTCAACTTTTGAATTATTGAAATTAAATAAAAAATGACTTATTGTTGTTATTACAACTTTATTATGAAATGGTTATTGCAATAAGTGTTTACGTGACTTTGTTATATGAATTGAGATTGTCTTAGGGGCTTGCATCCGAGTATTGGTTTCGAAGTGTATTTATTAATCTTAGGTTAACTAATTGTTTCCCTTAAAACAAGTTTAGGTGCATTGTGAAGTGGTTGAAATCTCTTCCATACAAATAATTAATTAATTAATGTGAAGCAGTAGAAAATGAAAAAAACAACCATTCTTAAAATAAATAAAATAAAATTAAAATTATTCACAGTTAAATAAAATAAAAAAGAACATATGCTTCTGAACTTTTAGATGAATGAGTCATTGACGCAATTATATTTTTTCGATAAAGAAAAGTTATAATTTACGTTATTCAACTTTCTATTCAGTGTATAAACGTGCTTTTAGTATCGTCCCGAAAAAGAAATTTGTTATTTAATTAGGAGAATATACATTTATGAATATGATGTGCTAAAACAAAAAAGCGCATTTCGACTAAGAAACTCAAATATACAAAAATAAAAAATAAAAAAAGTTCAAAAGTGCGTCTTGGTACAATTATTATCCGCCATTGGTTGATACGGAATTTATTCTAAGCTGTATTTAGTACCTTTCCATTTGGCAACTCCAAATTTGCATTAGTTAAGAATGTTTCCATTGTTGAACAAAAATAGATTTAAAATAGGTGTAATATAATGATAAATAGATAAAATCATTAAATTTTAATAAATACAATCAATTACTATTTTACAAATTAATTTTATGATAACAAGTTACATTTAAATTCATTTTCAAGATTGACATCAGATTTTATGGTGATAATATTAATCGGATGGATGTATTATCATATTATCTATAAATATATAATTTTAGTACGAGATGTTCAATTGTTTTGATATGAAAAATATATAGTAAAAAATTGTTAAATATTTTTTTAATTTTTAAATTTAAGTGAAATTGAAATTCGTCTTTATTTTAAAATTTGATATATTTTGATCTTAAACTTTAAAAAACTAAATGTATATAATCCTTTTAACTTAAAGATATTACTTTTCTTACATGTTAGATGATGTATCAAATTTACATTTGAGTTGTTTATCAATTTTAAATTCAAATGTCAACTTAAAATATCATTTGACATGTAAAAAAACTATGTTAATTCATTTTAAAAGTTTTGAAATTAAAATGTATCAAAATTTATAACATAGATGAATTCAGATTTCACATTAAAGTTTAAGGACTAAAAACACATTTAACCTAAAATAAATTCAAATGTCAACTTAAAACATCATTTGACACGTAAATGGTCTATATTAATTCATTTTGAAGGTTTAAAAACTAAAATATATCAAAATTTATAATGTTGACGAATTTAGATTTCACGTTAAAATTTAAGGACTAAAAACATATTTAACTAGAAATAAAATTACACAAAACAAATATGAAATTGATAATACAATAATACAGTTTCTCTTATGTTTATTTTTATACGAAATGTATTATATATTTATTGCATGATATGAACATGATATAGAAGATTTGATATGTCCTAATACAGAAAAAAAGAAGTGGGAAACAACGCAGCAAAAAAGTGAAAGGGCAACAAGAAAAAAAAATGTTGAAAATGTAAAGAGGTGTATATAATATAATGTAGGGGAATGCAAGAATGGTAACCATGAAAGAGGAATTTGATGCTATGTATATGCTCGAATGGTGCGTTTGAAATTATTTTGATTTAGATGCATTTTGTGTGTTTAGGGTTTGATTCAATAAAACAAGCATCTATCACATTTATATGATGGGATGCTTAAGTACTTTCCCATGACCTAATATCATTTCTCCACCATCTATACTTCTTTTTAAATATAAAGTTAGTTTAATAATTCATGTATATAATAAATTGTGATTCATGGGTGGAAGTTCCTACATCGACTAAAGATAAGGTCAATTCACAATATATAAGTGAATGTAATTCTCATCTTGCAAATCCTCATCTCACAAGTCAGTTTTGTGAGATTGAATTAGATTTAAAATTTACTTTTAACATAATATTATAGTGAACTAAAATAAATTTTATAAATCTTCAAAGTAGAGTGATTTTAAAAATATGAGAAATAATTGTTAATTGAATTAAAATTTTCAATTTGTTGAAAAAGAGACGCGGAAACAGATACTTTACAGCAAAAATGATAAAGGGTCAACAATCATGAAAGTCCGTTTCCCATTAGTGAGTTTCGTTACATTCAATTTTCTTATTCTTTTAATATTTTATGTACGATTCGTTAACATCAAGAAAACACATGTTTGCAAAATTAGTGTATAAATAACGAATAATAGTTCGTACGTGGATCATTTTAATATTTGTACTTCATGTAAATATTATTCACATTTTCAATTTTTTATCGTTTAAGGTCATAAACATTGAAAAAAAAATTATATTTGAAGTCTTTTTTTTTCTAAGTATATTTGAAGCCCAAGGACCTTGACCTATTCCTTTCTTTTCCTTTTTTTTTTATTCTTTAACTCTGGACTTCTTTTTCGTCTTTAAAATAACATTTCTTAAATATAGATTTATCAATTTAGAGATGACAAAATACAACACAATTATGTTGAATGAAAATTGAATTAATATTTACAATCAAATTTTGAACTTATAATCATGAGTATTTTGAGATTTTATTTGTCCCTGAGAAATAATATTTTTTAACTAATTTAACTTTCATTTTTATTTTAATTGTTTTAGTAATTTTTACTGAATTTCTAGAAATATTGGTGCATTTTACATATTCTTTTGTTATTATCAGAGACACATATAAGAATTTTTTATGTAAAAATATTTAATTTCAATGTGTTTTTATTTTTTACTTTCTATACATCTTAAATTAGTTTTATATTTAAACATTTTTTTGAATTTTATAATCATAATCCAGTATTTAAAATTTCTATTATTCACACAATTTTAAATGCATGCCCATTATATATAAATTATTATTATTATTTATAATTTAAACTACCCTCCTCTCCCATCTAGTAATTCTCAATTTTCATTTTAAACATTTTAAATCGATCTCACCCTTACACGTTATTTAGTTTCGTTATCTTAATAATTTAAGCTGAATCCACCTACTTGGGTAATTATGCCTCATTGAAACACCGTTCTTATTTGATTCAAATTAAAAAAAAATAAACTATTTGTAAAGAAATATTTAGTAATTATATGCAAAGAATCCTAAAAAATAAACATATACATTTGGAAATGTTATATTATATTCATATTTATTTATAAAAATATAAATATTAAATAATAAAACCAAAAAACTACATTTCCCATCTAACCAGGCTCAACCAAGAATTCTCATTTCACAAAAAAATATACATTTGGAAACTTACCCAGTAGAAGCCATGATCTAAATATGTCTTTAAAAGAAGTTTTAATCTATTGTCACATAATTTTATGGTTCAATCTATCACAAAAATAGATTTTAAATTTAATTTTACTTCAAAAATTATATTATGAAATAAGATTTACATTTATTATCTATAATAATAATATATAAAGAGATTCCTCTTTTGTGTTCACATTTCAAAATTTTAATTTTATCATTTAAAATACAATTATTTATTAAATTTTTGAAAATTGACTGTTATTTTATAAGCTTTTTATAAAATAGTCTATCTCTATTTTTTCTATTTATCAACAATTATTCTCTCATATTTCCTGATATATTTCACTTTATTTTTAATAAATATAATTTTGTTTTATATATTAACTTAATAACATTACATTACAGTATTATCGCATATTTAAAAAATGCGTATATACAATTGTTATCGCGCCACTAGTATATTATAATTTTAATTTATGACATTGTGAACATCATTAGTTAGTTGTTACATGATTGGTTAGTTGTTACATAATTAGTTAGTTGTTATTATATGAACGAGTTTAAGTTGAAGTAAATTGTTTTAGAGTTGAATAAAGCAATGAAATAATAGTGTAAGATAATTAGAAGAAGATACAAAAGAGGAAACAAATGATTGTGACGAATGTGTGAAGATGAGACACACAGAAATGAATGCACCAATAAATGAATGATTAGTACCTTTCACAAACCCAAAACATTTTTCACGTTCACATTATGAAATTGGGCCTACCAACCAGTGTTGGGTTTGGATCACGAGTCTAAATTCGTAAATTTATTTTTAAATAATTTTGAAAATGTTGTCTCTTAAAATGTGTTATCGGAATAGGAAATTAGAAAAAAAATAAAATAAAGGGTTTCACATTGTAGAATTTTATACTTACGAAACTACAATACAAATTCTAAAATTTTGAATTTTATAGGAATCACAACTATCTTATTTCCATCCTAGAAATAAAAGTGGATTCTCATCCTCATCTTTATATTCATGTTTATCGGTTATAAAATTTTCATATAAATTAATTAATTTTTATAAAATAATAAAAATCACATCACTTGAAACAATTTATCTAAGGTTCGGTATCAAAAGTATTTATTCTCATTTCTTCAATTTTAAATATTTAAAAAGAAATAATAATTATACAAATTAAAAATCTCACTACAAAATAATAATTCAATAAACATTAAATAGTTATATAAAATATTAAATAATTACACATAAATAAATTTTATTAAAAAAGAAAGTTGATAAAATTAAAAAAATATTTTTTAAATATTAAAAAAATAAACATTCAAGTTTAGAAGTACTTCAAATGTTTTGTTACTTTGTTTACTTTAAATTCTACTAAGATATATTTTTTATACACAAACTGAAAAAAAAAAGCACAGAACACAAATATCAAAGGAATAATATTCAAATTTATATATAGATTTTGCATTTTTGAAACTTTAATCAATGATGGATGTTGTAAATTCAAATTTATATATAGATTTGCATCTTTGAAACTTTAATCAATGATGGATGTTGTAAATAACAATGGAGATAAAATATTATATTATAAAAATAATATTTCATTATCAAACAAGATAAAAGAGTTAGATTTTTTTTTCAAGAATGTAACAAATGAAAAATAAAAGTAGAATATTAAGTTTGCATTTAATTTTATGTTTCTTTATAAACAAATAGAACATATTAGTAGAAAATAAACACAGAGTAAATTATTAAAAAAGGCGAGAGGAATAGAAAACATAATCTTATTAATTTTATTATATTTAATTTTACGTTTTATTATTTATTAAGACATATAAAAGACATCCTGACTCTTGCATGCTATGTTCGTATATATATATATATATATATATATATATATATATATATATATATATATATATAATTTACATGTATTATTTTATGTGTAAAATCTTCTTTAAAGACTATGACGTGTATTTGAATTTGAATCAGATTCTGGGGAATGTTGGTCTTTATATGAACTTGTATAAAGTTGGCATCAATAAAGATGCTACCTAAACGAAGAATCAAGTTATTGACTGCGTACACGCGACAAATATTTGAGATCAGTTTTGCAAAGTAACAAACCTAAGATGAAGAACATATATTTCTAAGTAATGAGAGTATAATAATAATATTTTAAATTAAATATAATTTTAATGTTTAATCTTTATATAAAGTTATTATGTTCTATCATATTATAAGATAATGTTAATGAGCTTCTTGTTGTCTTGCATATTTATTTTACTAGTCTCATCTTACATGTGAGTAAAAGATATGAAAAAATTATACTAATCTTAATTACCATCCATGTCTTTACATTCGAAGAAAGGAAGCTAAGAATATTCAATTCTTTTAAGATCCGTCAATGACTGTCGTTAAATTAAACATTTTTTTATCTATTTAACTTTTAATTTGTGTTAACTATTACAAAATTTAGAAATAAATAGATAAATAATAATGTTAAATCATGATGTTGTTGGATGAATCATAATTTTTTCTTTAAAGTATAAATTACTTTTTATTTAGTTCTCTAAATATATCTTGATCTTGGTAAAGACTTATGTTTTAATTTTTAAAATAAGAGTGTAATAATAAATTATAAGTGTTAATCAATTTTTAATTTGTTTAGGAGAGGTGCATGAATCATGACGATGCTATATGTAACCTCTCATTTATCATATAACTATTTCATTTTTGCATATAAATATTTACATATATTTATTTATATTTAAAAATTTGATGTTAAAGTGTATCGTATTCTTTAAAAGATAATAACATATAAAAAAGTGTGTCGAATAACAAATTTTCATAATTATTTATACTCACTTTAGATAGTTATAATTCTTCTATATCAAATGTGATTATAATAATCTCTACACAAACAAAATTACAAAATATAACAAAAAACACAATAGTTTTACATAATTAAATTGTACGTATAAAAAACAATTATAGTCTCTATATTATAAAATTTTCTCTTAATAAAAAGTATTATTTACTTATAAGTAATATCTGATGCAGAGATAAATTGGTTTATCCCAAATAGGTTCCATAATTCAAAGTTCGTGTGAAGTTTTATTTCTCTGCAAGGAGAGAGAGAGAGAGAGAGAGAGAGAGAGAAATTATACACAAAACATTTTTCTACATCATATACTTCTATCTATTTTTGAAATGCACCTATTATATATTTCTTATTTATTTTTATCTCTTTCCTTTCATCACATTATATATCCAAACAATTTTTGTCTTTTATTTATTTCTCTCTCTAGGTGTAGATAAATGTTTTGAATATTCATGAAACATTTTCCAGAAGTAAAGAAGAGAGTGTGTTAGTAAAATAGAAGAGTGTAGTATCGACCCTATAAGCCCAAGAGATGAAGCCCAAGCCGGAGATAGAGCCCAGATATAAAAAATGGATGCCACTCGTCAGCAATATAAGAAAATTCTTGGCGTTAATACAAACATATTATACTTCCTAAAGTTGAATTATCTCGAGGAACAAGTCAGAAACGACCTATAAGAAATACTATGCATTGTGCTATAAGGAAGCACAACAAAACGAAATATTAGATTCCGTAATTTGATGATTAAGTGTAATTTACCTGCCGGTTGACCGTGTAAAACATTACCTAATTCTCTTCGATTAAAATAACAAACCGATTCATAGACTATTAAAGGCTTAGACAAAACACTGATTTTAGATTTCTTGACCATGTCCTTCAATAGAAAGTTAACACTATTTCACAGCAGTGTAAGTAAATTTTAATTTTGAGTCTTTCATACTACCATGTAGAATGAAATGGTAGAAACAATAGAACCATAGTTTCGGGGTAAAGCGAATGATAATTTTTTAAACGAAAGACTTAAAATTAAGAGTCAAAATTACCTATGCTTACACACTAAAACTTGGGTAAAAATATCAAATGACTACCTTATTTCAATCATAAAAATACCATGACTAGGATCCAATAAATAACTTCCCTCTTCTCCGAAGCCAATCTAAAACCGTTTATAAAATACATTTTTTTTTCGATTGAACAGACATTGAAACACTTACGCTCTTTCCATTTACTGCACAAAACTGTTCTTCGCCGTAGCCTAATAATGACCTAAAATCAAACAGTAAGGCCTTGTGGGGCACCAGCTACAGGTGCCTTGGGCTTTGGTTTTTCCACCACAATTGCCTGCGTGGTCAACACCATTCCAGCAACTGAAGCAGCATTCTGTAACGCACACCTTGTAACCTTGGCAGGGTCGATAACTCCTGCATCTACTAAATTCTCATACCTGTCTGCCATAGCATTGTAACCAACCTCCCATTCACCATTCTTTATCTTCTCCACAACAACTTCACCTTCTATTCCAGCATTTTGAGCAATCAATGCAGCAGGTGCTACCAGAGCCTATACATGTAAAGGCAGAAGGATCAGTATTCATACTATTTTTTAGATTTATATCAGGGTATCACATGACATATTAAGCTTATTCAGATTATAAATATAATACAAGATACATTTGTTCAAATGCATATAAGGAGAAAAGATAAATTTATCTCGAGTTATTATGTAGAAACCATTTTCCACTTGAGGCATCCTGAGATGTGAAGGGATTTCAACAAGTATCTCAACTAATAAGTTTCCGGTGGAATGGGATTGTAGCTTGCAGTTATTGCGGAACGTCTTGTGAAAGCAATAATTACAACATACTGGTCAAAGAAAGTGCAAATTTTTAAAGAATGTGCAAGTTGATAATTATTCTTACCTTTTGCACAATATCAGCTCCTAGCCTTTCGTCTGCATCCTCAAGCCTGTCCTTGATTGCTGGGACATGAGTTGAGAGATGAACCAATGCAGTGCCTCCACCAGGGACAATACCTTCCTCAATGGCAGCAAAAGTTGCATTCTTCGCATCCTCAATTCGTAGCTTTCGATCCTCAAGTTCAGTTTCTGTAGCAGCACCAACCTTGACGACTGCAACTCCACCAGACAATTTAGCTATCCTCTCGGCCAGTTTTTCAGAATCATACACTGAGTCCGTCTCTGACAGCTCCTTCTTTATCTGAGCAATTCTCGCTTGCAACTCATCCTTTGTTGCCGCATCAGCAATGATGGTAGTAGAATCCTTGGTCACGGTCACTTTCCGAGCCAAACCAAGCTGCTCCACTGTGGTATTTTCAATAAGCAGTCCCAAATCTGTCGCTTGGAACTCAGCACCTAGCAGTTCAACGTACACAGTTGTCAACAAAGTATCTCATGAAAAAAGCAAATTAAATACAATAATACTACAAAATGATACTTTGACAACAAATTTATGTTTCCTCCTTAAAGACATACTTTATTATAGACATCGAAACTGTGTCAGTTCCTACTTATAGAATAAACTTTGAAAATGAATTATAATAATACTTCTAACATGAACAGCATTAACAAAAAATCCACACTAGCCACAAAATAACGTCTGTGCTCAGACATTATCCAACTACAAACTTAGAACATATGTACGTTCACATACCAGTCATTATAGCAATGTCTTGAAGGAGGGCCTTTCGCCGCTCACCAAAGCCAGGAGCTTTGATGGCAGCAACGTTAAGGATACCACGCAGCTTATTCACAACAAGTGTGGCCAAAGCCTCACCGGTGACATCCTCAGCAATGATAAGCAAAGGAGCTCTCAATTGAGTGGTTTTCTCCAACAATGGAATTATGTCTTTTATTGCTGAAATCTTCTGGTCCGTAACCAACACTCTCACATTCTCAAATTCAACAATCAACTTCTCAGGGTTTGTAACGAATTGAGGTGAGATATACCCTCTGTCAATCTACAAGATTAAAGCCGTACAATTAGACTCATAAACAAAACAAAACTTTGGCTCTATTTAGATAAACTTAACAAAAGAAACATCAGTTAAACTTATGTTTCTCAAATTATAGAAAAGCTAAATAAGAGGGCTTCAATAGATTAAAGAGTATAAATTGATTTTAACTTATGAAAGAAATAAAATTCATGTTGTCTTCTTTTTTTTTTACAAGTACTTGTTGAAAAGTTTATCTTATATTGTCATTATTCTGCATAGAAGTCGCACCTCCATTCCTTCTTCAACTTCAACCGTCGTCTCAAATGAAGATGAAGACTCAATGGACAAAACACCATCAGGTCCAACCTTATCAATTGCTTCCGCAATCATTTGCCCAATCAACTCATCATTCCCGGCAGAAATAGATGCAACAGCTGCCATAACACCAACAGAACACATAAATAAGAGCTCTTAAAGCAGCATCTACCTAGCAACAACATAAGCAATACCAATATTAGAACAATACCTTTGATATCATCTCCACCTTTGACCGGCCTTGCTTTCTTCTCCAACTCCTCCACCAATCCCAGCACAGTTTTGTCAATTCCTCTTTTAAGAGACACAGGATTAGCCCCAGAAGTCACACTGAGAAGCCCCAGCTTAATAATTTCGCGAGCAAGAACCGAAGCGGTGGTTGTTCCATCACCCGCAGAGTCATTGGTCTTACTAGCAACCTTAATTGACATTTTCACAATCGTTAGTCTTACTAGCCACCTTAATTAACATTATTCCAAAAAATCTAAAAACACCACCAACAACAAAAACAACCATAACATTCACGAACCTCTCTAATAAGAGCTGCACCAGCATTCTCCATGGGATCGGGAAGCTCAATAGCACGAGCAATGGTCACACCATCGTTAACCACTTTTGGACTTCCAAACTCATCCAACACAACATTTCTCCCTAAAAAAATTCCAAGCAATGAAATAATCATTAATCTCTGTTCTACATAACAAAACAAATCTGGGATTTACAAAAAAGCCACCTCTCGGCCCAAGAGTGAGCCCAACGGCGTCGGCGAGCTTGTCAATGCCGGCCTGCATAGCGGCCCGGGAACTCTGGTCGAACGCAATCTCCTTCGCGGAGGCCTTCACTGCGAAACGTTTATTCGGTTGCCGGTAATTCACTCTTCCGTTCTGGTTCACTCTTCGGGCCAGAGACTATAAAAGAAGAAAAGAAAACCGAAACCGATTAATTACACACACAAACAGAGATGAGCAAAAAATCTTGGATGTTAATTGTTACGAGGAAAGTGGAATTGAGTTGAATTTGGAGAAGGAACCTGGCGGTTAGGAGAACGTAGAATAGAAGCTGAAGAGAGAGCATTTGCAGAGGCCATGGTGTGGAGTGAAAGGAAATGGATAAGGGAGTGGTAACTCTAATACACTGAAACAGAAGGAAGAAGATTAGGGTTTGGGCTTTTATGGAGAGGGTTGGGGTTCTAGAAAATTCCACCTATTCCAGAACCGTTGAGGAGGCTCTTGTGAATGCAAATTGCAACTTTGTATTTGTCGCTTACTATTATTAACTGCACCAGGTAAGAAAAGAAAACCATTTCCTAAATATAAAATCGACTTTATGAATGAAATACTATATTATAAACAATTTTATTTGTTCGAATTAGGATTTTTAACTGCGTGAAATGTAATTTGTTAAGTAATTATTGTTTGATTAAAGTTTAATATGTGTACCCGGTCTATAAATTATGAAGTTGTTACAGTTTTGTTTGTTAATTGGTTAATACAATTGTATTATTTTGTATTTTACTTAATTCACATTTTAAATAGAGATAAGTTCTTCCGAATGCTATATATGTTGTTTTAGAATCATAATCGTCATCATAAAAAAGTTCACTTTGAATTATAATAAAATAAAAGTAACGTAAATAATAATATTATAAAAAAATGTGATAATAATAATAATAATTAAAAATATTGTAATAGAACGGGATAGGCTTAATCTTGCTGTTTTACTAAATACATAATTTCTGAAGCATTTTCTTTGATAGAATCAGAGTTAACATTGTTGGAGATTAAGAAAGATGCATATTTATTTTCTGTAAATGTGGCGCACTAAGAGAATCATGTTACCTTATGATTAGAAGAGACTCTGGTAGTTTTGTATAAAGATTAAACATTAAAATTAAGCTTTTGCAAAATTATTGGTTAAGATTTCTAATGACAAGAATAATATTATTAAGGCTACAAGAAGAAAAATGTGTTGGGATAAATGGGTGGAAACAAATATATCCTATTAAGATAGGTGATAAGCTTCAAAGAAAAAGTTAAAATCGTGTATTATCCTTACCAATAATTCTTATTTATTTAATGTTAATACAGTTTCTATAATATCATAACAACTAATATGTTATAAATGTTAACGTTGTAACTAAGTTATCTAATAATAACATAATAGTAACTATATAATTATAAACAATTTTCCACTAATAATAAACAACATTCTATCAATAAATTCTAAATATTCTACTAAATCAAATATATTTACATCCCCTCCAATTGATGCTTTTAAATCAACAAGCAACAAATTACTAATCAAGAAACCATGATATTGACAACATAAAGGATTTGGTGAATATATCAAGTTAAACTAATGTAGATACATGAGACAAAGTGATAATTTGATAGTCATATTTCCTGATTGAGTGACAATATCATTATGTGATTCGGTCTTTCATGGTATACATGATTTGCTGCAATTTGTATAGCAATTGTGTTATAAACATGAAGTGAAGTTGTTGTTTATAAGAAACCAAGTTCTGAAAGAAGTCCATCTAACCAAATAATATTAGAACATAATGGAAATATTGCTTGATATTCTACTTCATTAAAAGATTTAGAGACATGGTTTTGTTTCTTAGAATTCCAAAAGATAATAAAATTACCTAAAAACATGCACCAACCAATAGTAGTTTTCTTGTGTCATGTCATCCAGCTTAATAAGCATCAATGTAGGCTTTAAGGTCTGATGATACACTAGTAGGTAAGAAAAGATCATGACTGGTAGTGTCAAGTAGATATCTAATAATATAGTGTACTATTGAGAGATGCAAGTGCTTAGAAGTTAGCATGAATTTGCTAACCGTATGGACAACAAAAGAAATGTTAAGTTTGGTGACAGTTAGGTAGATAAAATTACAACTGACTTCTGGTAAAAAGTAGGGTCTAGTAGAAGTTCCTCTTCAATTAGTCTTAAATATATTTCTATTGATTCACATAGCCTTTTTTTTCTAAAATGTACTTTTTAATCCTAAGAAGTAAGTAACTTGGTCAAGATCTTTCATGTTGAAAGTATTAGTTTCTTGATTATAGAGATAGCCTATTGATATGATATGGTAACTATATAAAATCATCCACATAAACAAACAATATGACAATTCCTTTTTGTGATTTTTTGTATAAAAAGTGACATATCACACTTGCTTTGTATGAATGAAAAACCAAGCAATGTGGTATGAAACTTTCCAAACCTTAAACCATATTGTAGATGCTTGTTTCAAACCATATAATGAATGCTTCAATTTGTAAATGTTATTAAGTAAAGATTAAAGCTTACCCTTAGGAAGTGTGATGTAAACTTCCTATATGAGGTAACCATGGAGGAATACATTCTTAACATCCATCTGATATATTTGCAAAGATTTAGAAACAACAATGTAGTAATAGTATGTACAGTTAGCCACATGTACAAAAGTCAACTCATATATATAGTCAATGCCAAATTCTTGGCTATATCTAAGAACAACCAATCTAGTGTCAAAGATAAAGGACAAGAAAAATCATATTTTTGTGGAGGTTTGTGAATACAAGTACTACAACATATAAGATCTTATTGATAGTAAAACATTGGATTAAAAATCAAAGATAGATCAAAAGGAGGTCTATGAGGTAATGTAATAGTTGAATGTCATTTAGACAACAAGGTAGGTTTTGGTGTTGGTTTTCTTACAGAAGTGCTTGAAAATAATGACAACATAGAAATTTAAGAAGAGATGTTGCTTGTGTTAGTTGGAATGTTATATCTACTTAAAATATTACATTTCTAGAAACTTGGAGCCTTTATAGATTAGGATCATAAAATAGAAAACCTTTTTTATTGCTTGAATAACCAACAAAAGCACATATAAGAAATTGAGTGCCTAGTTCAGTCAGGTGGAAGGAGATGGACATAACAGACACAACTAAAAGTGTGAAGATTGGATAAATGGATGTATATTCTAATAATCAGGAGAAGAGAGAATAACTGTTTAATGGTGAAGATGACAAAAATTAATAAGGCAGAGGGTTGTGGATAATGTTTCACACCAAAATCAAGGTTGTACAAAAGATTCCAATAGAATAGTTCTTACAACATCAGGAAGATGATGATTTTTTTTTTCAACTAATACATTTTGTTAAGTTGTAGAAGGATAAGAACTTCGAGATAAAATACCATTTTCTTGTAAGAACTTTTGGAATAAATTGGAAGTGTATTCTTCCCCCATTATCAAAACGCAAAATTTTAATTTAGAACGAAACTTGAGTCTTAACATAGGCGTGAAAAAAAATATGAATGTAGTGAATGCTTCATCTTTAGATTTTAAAAAATTGACCCATGTAAACTGACTATGGTGATTAATAAAATTTATAAAATATTTGTAATTAGAATGAGTTATAATATGTAATATCCTCCATAAATCACTATTAATCATATCAAAATGTTGATTTTCATTTGATTGATGAATCAAAAATGGAAAAACTTTACTTTTACCAAGTTTGCACGAAAGACAATCCAATTGAACAACACTAAGAGATGGTGAAATGTTATTACCAAAAACACCAGATTTTAGTAAGTCATGAAGAACATATGACTTTTAGTGACAATGATGTTTATGCCTCTTTTGAAAATTAACTTTAGCATAATTATACAAGACAAAAGGTAAGAAAGAACGTGGAGACAATGGAGAAAGGCATCCCACTTTAGCCCCATTCATTATTATCTTCCTTGGTTATTGATCTTGCATATGATAACTAGATTTTGAGAAAGGCTCAGAGAAATAAAATCTTTAGTTAAGGATGAGAAAATAACACGAATTGTTGTGATTAGTAAATTATTGTCATTTGTAGAGGTTTGTAAGAGTATCACTAATGTTGGCCACAGTGGCGGATCTTCGACCAATATTTTGGGGGTGCCAAATTTTTTATTGAATTACTCTTTTGGTCTATTTTTTGTTAAAAAACGTCAAGTTGGTTTTCTAATTTTTTTTAGTCTCAATTTGGTCTGATTTTTTTAAAAATTGATGCAATTTATTTATTTTCGTTCAATTTCTTGAAGCAGAACAATGATTTTTCATCATGTCAGTTACACCAACAAAGCAAATCATTCTTATTCAAAACTTCAATTTTAATTAAAAAAACTTTGATCTGATTCAGAAAATTTAACGAAAAATGACAAAATTGCATCATTTTTTCAAAAACCGAGATCAAATTGAGACTAAAAAAACTTTCACATTTTTAACGAAACAAAAGTAATTTCAAAATATTTATATAAATTGGTAAAAACATTGTTTTTACTTTTTTAAAGATAATAAAAAGTAATAAAATTATAATTATTGTTATCATTATAATTATAAAATAAATATAAATAATTTTTATAATTTTACTATAATTAATTTTCATTTATAATGGTTAAGTTTCAAATAAAAATAGTCAAATAAAAAAATAATTAAATTAAATAAGTGATCACTTAAAAGATAATGTTAATAAATTAATTAGTTTTATTTTAAAAATATTAAAAAGGTAAAATTGAAAATGTGAAAAAAAAAATAATAGAAATATATTAAATATAAATATGTACAAAAATTTAAAACATCAAATATATTAAAAATATTAATTTTTAAATATATATTTAAAATTACATATTAATTAAATTATGTAGATCTAAAAATTTTGGGGGCCCATGACCCCTATATCCTTTCAAGTCCGCTTCTGGTTAACCATATGATTGGATGCCCTAAAATCAAAATGTAACTTCCATATTTTTAAAATACTACATTATTTATTTTTTACCTTAAAAATAAGATTTGGCCTTTACTCTTCTGATTAAGTTCATATAAAAGAATGTTTCATGTATTATCTAATAAAGTACGAACAATAAAAAAATAAATCAAGTACTTTCTAAGAAATATTGTAACTAAGTAAAATAAAAATAATAATAAAAATAAATAATAAAAAAGAAACAAAAAAGGAAAATATGTTTTAATATATATATATATATATATATATATATATATAATTATTTTGAAAAAAAATACTCCGAGTGATAAGAAGAAAAAATAAAAACAGAAAAGAAAAAGAAAGAGATAAGATAAAATAGGATAAGACTTAATTAATTGAATGTAATCATGATTAGGTATAAAGTGGACACATTCTTAACTTATAAAAGGATTAAGTGAAAGAGAATATGTGAAGAAATAAAAAAGGAATAATTTGAAGCAAGCGATAGCCAAAATTTTCAACTTTTAAAAACTATTGCTAGTTTGTCCTTCAATTAATAAGATAAGGGGAATGATGTTTTTGTATGTTAATCTGAATAAATTCATGTGTTTTATTAAGTATTTATTTATTTTTAATTATATATTATTTTATTTACTATGTTTTAAATTATTTTTAATTATTATGCTTTTTATTTATTTATATTTATATTATTTAGTTTATCTTTAGTATAGTTACACATTGAAAATATTTATTTAACTTAATTTATATTTGGTTATAAATTGATCTTATTTATTTATTTTATTTTATCTTCATTAATGTACACTTTTTTTATTTAACACACTGATCACCGGTCTGATTTATTTATTTAATTTAATTTATCTTCAGTTACTCACTTAATTATTTCTTTTAATTTGTCTAGGGTTTATATCCATTTATGCACTAATATACTTATTTATTTTTTTCATTTATTTCTAGTTATACACTCGTCCTTTATATTAATTTGTATTTTTGTTATTATATTTATTAGAACATTCTAGTCCATATATATTTATTTATTAAAATTTATGTTTTGAATCTTATTTTATTTGATCATTATTTTATAATTTGAAATTAGTCCCCTTCCAACATTTTGGACTAATTTAGTATCCCATCTTTAAAAGTGTGTGAATTTAATCATTTTAACAAAATTTTGTTAAGTTTATTTCACGTGTCAAACACATATTTTAACTAACATTGAAATAAAAATATATCAAGCAATATAAACACCTCAAATGGTATCATAAAACACATTTGAAATCTTAATAAACTTAATAAAATTTGGTTAAAAGAATTAAATCCACGCATTTCTAAAGTTGGGACTAGGCCAAAATTTCAAAGAGAGACTAATTTAAATTTTCACTAAAAGTTAAGGGACCAAAAATATATTTAACCAAAAAAATAAAAATAAAGTAAAAGTAAACATTATTTTATTCAGTAAACTTAGGTAAAAGAAAGTTAGTTATATGTTTTTATTGTTATTTTATACTATTCGTATTTGTCTTAGTGGTGTATATATTATTGGTCAAGAAAAATGACAAAGTTTAATAGTCATCACATTTTATGATATTTGAAAAATGTCCAAGAGTATGTCAATTAAGAAAAAGCCTTATGTTTGGTTTCAATGACTTGAGATAAAACCAATGTAAAAGCATTTGTATTTGGGAAGTCATAGTTTGGTACACTACAAATAGGGACCATGGTGGGGGTATAAGGAAATTTGTACCAAGTACGTGAATATCTAGATAATTCAGAATAACGACTTGGATTAGGATATCCACAGGCTAAACATAGGACTATCTGATACTTGCTTAGGATCGTCAAAGTTAGGTAATGAATATTTATATATCTTTTTTGGACCAATAAATGATTGATATTCTCAGGAAAGAAATAATTATGATTGTACCAATGATCTTATGATAAATACTCAACTACCCAATCACTTCCCTAGTAATTTTTAATGTTCATGATGGATCATCAGAAGTGGAATATGGGTTTGTATGTCTGATAAAATGAGATTAAATCTTCCGGTTGTAGGTCCAATTCTTGGCCCCTAATATCTATATTGTTTGTTAAGTCTTTTAAGATTGATATTTAATGTTTACAAAGACCTTGTTCTTTACACATGTACCTATTGTACAAGTAGAAAAAGAATCTACATAATAAGAGTTGTTAGGAAAATTGTTGGGAGATCTTCTGGAGATTAACTCATGGATAATTTATATTAATATTATTAAGAGATATTAAATATATAGACAATCTTCTATTCCGATATAGATATCTTAATATTATACAAAATATATATTTTTGCAATATTTTACCAACAATTAAATAAATGTAAAATATTGATATATATATATATATATATATATATATATATATATATATATATATTTATGTTATTATTAATATTCTCTCTAGAAAAATCTTATTATAAAAAAAAATTAATTCCATTTTTTATCAAATAATTATTATTTATATAATAGTCGGGGCATTACATAAAATATAAAGATAACATGAATTAGAAGGTTTACTTTAAACTCTTAAAGCAAAAGAGCTTAAGTTTTCATTTGTTGGACCATTTTCGAGGTCAGGTTTGTATAGGAGCATGAACATTTTGAATGACAAAGCCACGAGCAATAGAAGAACAAATAAGTTATAAAAGTTGTTTAATTTTTCTTAGGAAGTATCATCCTCTAAGTATGCCTTGGGCAACATAAGCAAAATAAGTAAGGTAGATTTTTGTTAGTCTATTTGTGCTTGGGTTAGACATTATTCTTCACGAAGAAGCTCATAAAGGGATGCATTCAAGGTGGGACCAATAGTCCTATTTATGAGATTAGATAGAAGACCCCTAAAATCACATTTCAATTTCGTAAGAAATTGATCTATTTGAGTAGTTTCATGAATTTTTTTTTACTGCAATTTGATTTTCAGCAAACAAATCCTCATAATCATCCTTTTGTTTCTTTCTCAAGAGTATAACTTGTACCACGAGTATGACCCCAAAGACCTTCACCATAAACAAAGATCTTAAACTAGAATGCCCAAGATGGATAACTTTAGTAGTAAGACGACCGCACATGACATCATACTTTTCAGTAGACATGAGGCTAAGAATAAAACACTAGGAAGAAATCATAGAACAAGACTATGGCAAACTAGATTAAAAAAATAAGAGACTAACAATTTAGCATAAATATGGTAGGATCGCAACCTAATTTGATATTGTTCTTATCTAAAAAAGAGGGTAGATCTCCCGAGGTGGAGAGAGAGAATCTCCAAGGAAGTTGAACTCCAATCATGAGAAGGAACTACCCACAAATTCTCTAATGCTCAAGTTGGTAAGAGCACAAGAAAACTTATGAATATAGAAGTGAGTATGAGAATTGACTTAATACCTTATGTGGGATGAATATGTATTTATAGGATTTTGGGCCTTTCAAGAAAGGTTGAAAATATAATTAAAATAAGCATGAGATATAGTAGATTTAAAGGTGTCAAAGTGAGCCAATTCAACTCACACGGGTTGAATCACCACAGGTTAAGTTAACAATGAATTAGCTCAACCTGACTCACATTTTTATGAGACAAATGTTTTTTAACCCGACTCAACCAACCCACCCCGGATTAGTTGGTTAGTGGGTTGACTCACTTAAAGATGTTTTGTTCGTTCAATTTATTTTATATATTTATTGTAGTACAATCTAAGTGGATTGATTCGATTCATTGTTTTATAGAAGTACAATTGATAAGTGTAAAAAATACTAATTTTCATGTTTGATTGAACCTTTTAATTGTATCCATTCATGTGTTTTGTGGAAAGACTTAGGATATTTTTAGGTTTCTTTTTAAGATATGTATACTTTATCTTTTTCTCGAGATTATTGTATAGGAAAGTGAAGGATTGGAGAAGAAGAGTCAAGACCTTATCACCCAACGAGAATGTCTTGTCAGCCAGCAAGATTGCTAGGTCGCCCAACGAGAATGTCATCTCGCCTAGCGAGAAGACAATTTCTAAAGTGGTTAAAGTTTCGAAAGTTACACAAAACAAAAAGTTCTGGTGTGTGGGAACGCAACAGAGACAGAAAAACACAGGAAAGGCTACCCTAGGGCAAGAATAATTCAAATTCCTTCATTCATTCCATCAATTTCATCCAACTTTTGTGCTCTAGATGATTAGGAGTGACTACACTCCTTTTTCATTGGGGTTAGATGTAATGAATTTGTACTCTTTGTAATTTTCCTATGCAATATAATCTCTATCTTTGTTCATATGTTTTATCTCAATTATTCATGTGCATAATGGAAATCTTTGCTATTTGGTTATATCTAATCATTGAAAAACAAATTGGAACTTAACCTTTGATAGAACAACCATAAGATTGGGTTTAAGGAATAAACGTAATCTCTAGGTCATTCTAGACATTGTATCTTATTGCAAGTCTTGTGTTAAAATAGTTAAGGAATTAATGTTTTGACACATTGACTTAGAACTTGCCTCTAAGGAATTAGGGCTAATATGCTTATTATGTGGATGTTTGAGCAAGATAAAGATATTGTGTAGGAAATATTGCATTATTATGGTTATCCAACCTTAGTGAAGCCTACCCTAAATTATTTTATAACTTTATTGTTTAGTAATTTTGTATGTTTATCTTGTGAATTAAATCAACCATTAATGTTGCCACCATTGCTAAAATCAATAAATAATTATAATTAGACGAACAAACATAAATCCCTTAGGAAAACGATACTTGGAGTTCCATTTTAATACTTGTAACAGATTGATACACTTGCCAAAGAGTTAACAATCAAAGTGTTAACCTATTTTTCCAAGTGCTATTATAAAGATAATAGTTAAAAATTAAACGGTAAACCTACATAATTTAACGAACAAATAAATTAAACATTTAACTATTAAAACATTATTGAATAACATTGTAGTATTTAAAAAGATCAACTTGTCAACTTAAGATAGTAAATAATTATAACAAAAAAGTCGTGAAAAAGTGATAAAAAATTACTAAAGAGTTGTTGTTGGTGGGTTGTGGGTTAACCCACATTTAACCTGGCTCAAACTCATAATGAGCTACATTGACTCTCCATTATGACATTTTTAAGTATGTTATTGAATACCTGCAAAAGATATCATCATTCAGTTATAATTAATATCTTTTATATATATATATATATATATATATTATATATATATATATCCAATTTATTTGGATAAATAGATAAGTAATTTGTCATAAATATTTGGTTATAATTATATCTCTTAATTTTGAAGAATTATCATTTAAATAATGATAATACAATATGTATGATATATAACATTAATACGTTATAAATGTTAATCCTTTGACAAATAATATAGTTGTGTTGACTTAAAATAACTTTTAAATATATGAAAAAGGAGTAGAAGTCACAAAGGACTTCAATTCTAGATAAAAGAAACAAAAACTTCAATTAGCTTTAATCTTCATTTTTTTATTTGAAATAAGGTCGTACATGAATGACATGAATTTAATGCATTTTTATTTAAAAAATATACATTTTGAGAATTCTGATTTAAATAATGATGATACAATATGTGTGATATATAACAATTAATACGTTATAAATGTTAATCCTTTGACAAATAGTATAGTCGTGTTGAATTAAAATAACTTTTTATATAAATGAAAAAGTAGTATAAGTCACACAGGACTTCAATTGAACAAAGAACTTCAATTAGCTTTAATCTTCATTTTTTTATTTGAAATAAAGTCATATAGGAATGCCATGAATTAATGCATTTTTATTTAAAAAATACATTTTGAGAATTCTCATTTAAATAATGATAATACAATATGTATGATATATTACAATTAATATGTTATAAATGTTAGTCCTTGGACAAATAGTATAGTAGTGTTGACTTAAAATAACTTTTATATTAATGAAGAAGTAGTAGAGGTCACAAAAGACTTCAATTGTAGGTAAAAGAAACATAAAACTTCAATTAGCTTTAATCTTCATTTTTTTTATTTGAAATAAAGTCGTATAGGAATGACATAAATTTAATGTATTTTTATTCTAAAAATACATTTCGAGAATTCTCATTTAAATAATGATAATACAATATGCGTAATATATAACAATTAATACATTATAAATATTAATCATTTGACAAATTGTATAGTCGTGTTGAATTAAAATAAATTTTATATAAATGAAAAAGTAGTATAAATTACAAAGGACTTCAATTGATTATAAAGAAAAAAATAACTTCAATTAGCTTTAATCTTTATATTTTTTTTATTTGAAATAAAGTCGTATAGGAATGACATAAATTAAAGTATTTTTATTTAAAAAATACATTTAGAGAATTCTCATTATAATACAATATATATATATATATATATATATATATATATATATATATATAATATATTACAATTAATACTTTATAAATGTTAATCCTTCGACAAATAATATAGTCGTGTTGCCTTAAAATAAATTTTATATAAATGAAAAAGTAGTATAAGTTACAAAGGACTTCAAATGCATATAAAAGAAAAAAAAGAATTTTAATTACCTTTAATCTTCATTTTTTTATTTGAAATAAAGTCGCATAGGAATAACATGAATTAATGCATTTTTATTTAAAAAATACATTTAGAGAATTCTCATTTAAATAATGATAATACAATATATATATATATATATATATATATATATATATAT
>Ga0209589_1000742_pt1 | contig 48319 bp, 35 predicted proteins | sample CowpeawhiteBW_FD_187525 | JGI IMG/M metagenome (GOLD analysis project Ga0209589, IMG submission 187525) | Root nodule microbial communities of legume samples collected from California USA - Cow pea white BW (SPAdes) (version 2) | ecosystem: Host-associated > Plants > Roots > Nodule | place: USA...
AAAATACAAAACGTTAGTAAAAATAGAATATTTTCTAAATGTTTTATTTAAAATAAATAATATAGTTTATTAAAAATAGGGATGTTACACGTTATATAGGGCTTATATTACCCACGTCCAATTTGGCTAGAACAGAGGGTTACCAATCTCCTATTTTCTCGTGCCCTATCCCTCATATGTAGGTTTGTCTCCAGGAGCACCCTCTCAACTACTCGGTGGGACGCATTTCACCACTTTGTCATACTGGGCTCGTCCTGTGTAAGTTAACTCTTATAGCCATACATCTGGACCAATGAGCCTAACCGACCATATTGGATTTCGGGCCTTTGACAACATAGATTGGATTCCGACCTCGGATCCAGACCGATACACAGTCCTCTAACCCTTTACCGAGCTAGTGAGACTAAGGGTCGCATCCTGCTGCTACCTGGGTATGCGTTCTTTTTTGCAGGGTGATTGGACGTGTTTGAAAGCATTTATTACACTATACCTAACCCCTCCACGTGTCAAATATCAAACGCATCAAATTTCTGATCCAATGGCTACAAATAATTGTTCACGTCCCTTTACAAACCACTTTTAGCGTTTCTTCTTACAGTTGTTGTTCCCTCTTCATTTCCATCTACATGTAATGGGTTCCATGTATGTTCTTGACTCTTGATCCTTTCTTGTCTTTTAAAATGTAGTTTGTAAGTGTTTTTAGAGTGTTTGTTTGTTGGATGATTGTTTGATTATTCCCTGAGTCGCAACGGCTTCGCTAAAAATCCACTAATAGTAACACACTCCTCTAGTTATTTGTTCATAAGGTGTGTCATTTGCTGAAATTAGGTAAAGACATGTTTTTTGGAGTGTTTGGTGTCTGCTAGCTTTAGTGGGTGAATATTGGATGAGTATTTGGTTTATTTGTTCATAATGTTGGGTTTTGGTTGTGATTGTGTCTTTGTTGTGGTTCGGTTATAATGCACGAGAGTCGAGGTTTTTCTCCTTATAGATTCATTTTTTCTCTATTTCAAATTTTTCTCCCTCTTCAGTTAGAACTTTTTAAGTTAAAACACTAAGCCCGACCATGCCGAGCAGAGTTGCTGAGATGACCTCTTACGATCCTCAATATCCCTGGGCTCCCCTGAATTTGAAAAGGGAGTATAGTACTTTGTGCATCGAAAAAAGGATTAAAGCTTTTAGGGGTAAGCAAGTCTTGTGTAAGAATGATGAGAAGGATGTGGTTGTGGGGACCTGCGATTTAGACGAGCCCGTGTGTAGAGACTGAACTCTTCCCCATTTGCAAAAGTTTACCTTTGAATATGCCACCCTTTTTTAGCGACTCGGTTTTCGATTCCCGTTTAGTACCTTTGAGAAAGAGTTATTAACCATGTTGAATTTGGCTCCTGCACTATTACATCCCAACAGCTTGGGTTTTATCCGAGCCTTCAAAATTTTATGCTTTGATTTAGGGATCGACCTGACTCCTTCTGTATTACTTTACTTTTTTTAGTTGAAACATAGCTCGTCTAGGCAACTTTTAGCCTCCCAAAGCAGTGCTAGTGGACATGGCCTCTTTACCTTGTACCGGTCTTCTTATAAAGGCTTCAAGGGTGCTTTTGTGAAAATCCTTGCACCCGACCATAACCCTTGCTAGAAGGGTTTCCCTTGTACTGGACGAGGCACCTTACTCCACAAGGTGCTCGACAGATGGAGGAGTTGAGCCTTGTCGAGCGGGAGAGCTATCGCATGCTGGAGGGTTTAGAGGTTATTTTTTACATCCCTAAGATCCTAGAGCTCGAGTTTCGCGAAGTAGACTTAAAGTTGTTCATTGGTATATACTTATCTGATTCTGAATATTTTCCTAATGTTGCTCTTGCTTTCGTGGTATATTGATTCCCCTTGTTTGTGTTTCACAGAGCATTAGATGGCCTTTTCACAAAAGGACCTGCTTCGTCGGATCAAACAACAGGAGGTTGCGAAAGTCGAGGCGAGCTCCAAGACTAGGAGTTCTCCCTCGAAAGTGTTGGTTTTGGAGTGTGAGTAAAAGACCACTCAAAGGGATTCCACACTTAAAAGGAAAAGAGTATAGCGTGTAGGTGGAGATCATATTATCTCGAAGATCTCAGAGTCTTCTAACCGCTTCCCTGCTAATGTGGTTCAGTTTGTTGTTATTCGCTTGAAGAAGAGATTCTAGGATGAGGAGTTTCCTCACTTAGTGCATGAGCGTGCTAATAACTATTATCATACAGATGATGACCTGCTTTCTGACCGTAGTATCACTTTAGTTCACGAAGGGCTTCTGCGTTGTCTTCATCAGGCTGAGGCATCCTCTATATTCCTTGTGAGTCGCCTAGAAGTGTCGAAGTAGAAGGAGTCAAAGGCTATTTTCAACCTGGTGCTCTCCAACAAAGAGATTACCCAACTTCAGGTTGAATTTTCCGAGTTCTCCAAAGTCCAAGAAGCTCTCAAGGATAAGGAGACCGAGCTGAAAATGATGAACATTGAAATGGATGAGTTGAAGCCAAAGGTTCAAACATATGGGACCCCAGTAAACGATTTGTCAAGTAAAGAAGAGCTCACCGATCAACTCTGGTATACTCTGAAGGAGGGATTCCAACTCGTTTTGGATCAAGTAAAGATCCTTCATCCTGATGTCGATGTGTCTGGTGCCGACATCACTAAAGAGATAGTGGATGGCCTATTAGTTTATATTTGTTAATGGATAGGAAACTCGATTGTAACTTAGTTTTTTGAGATGCTTTCTATGACGACTGCCTGTATTTAACTTTGAACATCTGTTTGGATAGCTTCAGTGTCTTTAAACATCTTTAACTTTTACTTGTTTGTACTTCAATCTTCTAATCGTTTACTCGTCATACTCGTCGTATTTATTGATAATACTTAAGTCTCAAATGGTAGAACCGTGTTAGTGTTTCGTGCTCTAAATACTCAAACAGAGCGGTTTCTAAACGTACTGAAGTTTATACCAAGCTCGTAGCGAGGTCGGACCGAGTCATCTCTCAACGTATTAAGGTTTATACCAAGATTGTAGCGAGGTTAGATTGAGTGAGCCCTGCACGTACTGAGGTTCATACCAAGCTCGTAGCAAGGTCAGAACGAGTGAGCCATCAGCATATTGATGTTCATACCAAGCTCGTAGCAAGGTCGGATCGAGTGAATCCTCAGCATACTGAGGTTTGTACTAACCTCGTAGAGAGGTCGGGCCGAGTGAGCCCTCAGTGTACTGAGGTTTATACCAAGCTCAGAGCGATGTCAGACCGAGTGAGCCCTTAGCGTACTAACGTTCATACCGAGCTCGAAGTGAGGTCGAACCGAGTGAGCCCTCAACGTACATAGGTTTATACCAAGCTCGTGGCGAGATCGAATCAAGTGAGCTCTCAGCATATTGAGGTTTATACCAAGCTCGTAGTGAGATTGAACCAAGTTAGCCCTTAACGTATTGAGGTTTATACCAAGCTCGTACCGAGGTCATATCGAGTAAGCCCTTAGCGTAATGAGGTTTATAGCAAGCTCTTAGCAAGGACGAACCTAGTAAGCTCCTAGCAATGACGAACCTAGTAAGCCCTCAGCGTACTAAGGTTTATACAAAGTTAGTAGCGAGGTTGAATCGAGTGAGCACTAAACGTACTTAGGTTTATACCAAGCTCATAGCGAGGTCGGATGGAGTGAGCCCTCAGTGTACTAAAGTTTATACCAAGCTCGTAGCGAGGTCGGACCTCGTGAGCCCTTAGCTTACTGAGGTTTATTCCAAGTTCGTAACAAGGTCGAACCATGTGAGCTGTTAGCGTACTGAGCTTTATACAAAGCTCGTGGCAAGATCAAACCGAGTGAGCTCTCAGCGTATTGAGGTTTATACTAAGCTCGTAGCGAGGTCGAACCGAGTGAGCCATTAGCGTATTAAGGTTTATACCAATCTCGTAGCTAGGTCAGACCGAGTGATCCCTCAACTTACTAAGATTTAGACCATGCTTGTGGTGAGATCGAACCGAGTGACCTCTCAGCGTATTGAGATTTATACCAAGCTCGTAGCGAGGTAGGACCGAGTGAGACCTGAACGTACGAAGGTTTATACCAAGCTCGTAGCGAGGTCAGACCGAATGAGCCCTCAGCGTACTGAGGTTTATACCAAGCTCGTAGCGAGGTCGGACCTAGTGAGCCCTCATAGTACTGAGGTTTATACCAAGCTCATAACGAGGTCGAACCTAGTGGGTCCTCAGCGTACTGAGCTTTATACCAAGCTCGTAGCGAGGTCAAACCGAGTGAGCCCTCAACTTACTGAGGTTCATACCAAGCTCGTAGCGAGGTTGAACTGAGTGATCCATTAGCGTATTAAGGTTTATACCAAACTCGTAGCTAGGTCAGACCGAGTGATCCCTCAGCTTACTGAGATTTAGACCAAGCTCGTGGCGAGATCGAACCGAGTGACCTCTCAGCGTATTGAGGTTTATACCAAGCTCATAGCGAGGTAGGACCGAGTGAGCCCTGAACGTATGGAGGTTTATACCAAGCTCGTAGTGAGATCAGACCGATTGAGCCCTCAGCGTACTGAGATTTATACCAAGCTCATAGCGAGGTCGGACCTAGTGAGCCCTCAGAGTATTGAGGTTTATACCAAGCTCGTAACGAGGTCGAACCCAGTGAGCCGTAAGCATACTAAGCTTTATACCAAGCTCGTAGCGAGGTCAAACAGAGTAAGCCCTCAACGTACTGAGGTTCATACCAAGCTCGTAGCAAGATCGGATGAGTGAGCCCTTAATGTACTGACATTCATACCAAGCTCGTAGCGATGTTAGACCAAATGAACCCTCAGCGTACTGAGGTTTGTACCAACCTCGTAGAGAGGTCGGAGTGAGTGAGCCCTCAATATACTAAGGTTTATACCAAGCTCGGATCGAATTCAGACTAAGTGAGCCCTCAGCGTACTAAGGTTCATACCGAGCTCGAAGCGAGGTCGAACCGAGTGAGCCTTTAACGAACTGAGGTTTATACAAGCTCGTGGCGAGATCGAACTGAGTGAACTGTCAACGTATTGAGTTTTATAACAAGCTCGTAAAGAGGGCGGATCGAGTGAGCCTTTAGCGTACTGAGGTTTCTGCCAAGCTTGTAGTGAGGTCAGACCGATTGAGCCCTCAACATATTGAGGTTTATACCAAGCTCGTAGTAAGGTCGGACCTAGTGACCCCTTAGTGTACTGAGGCTTATACCAAGCTCGTACCGAGGTCGAACTGAGTGAGCCCTCAACGTACTAAGGTTTATACAAAGCTCGTAGCGAGATCAAACCGAGTGAACTCTCAACATACTAAGGTTTGTACCAAGCTCGTGGCGAGGGAGCTCTCAGCGTATTGAGGTTTATACCAAGCTCGTAGCGGGGTCAGACCGAGTGAGCCCTTAGCACCAACCTCGTAGCTAGGTCAAACCGAGTGAGCCTTCAACGTATAGAGGTTCGTACCAAGCTCGTAGCGAGGTCGAATCGAGTGAGCCCTCAATGTACTAACGTTCATACCAAGCTTGTAGCGAGGTTAGATCGAGTGAACCCTCAGCAGGTTGGACCGAGTGAACCCTCAGCATATTGAGGTTTGTACCAATCTCGTAGAGATGTCGGACTGAGTGAGCCCTCAGCGTACTAAGGTTCATACTGAGCTCGAAGCGAGGTCAAACCGAGTGAGATCTCAACATACTGAGGTTTATACCAAGCTCTTGTTGAGATCGAACCGAGTGAGTTCTCAGCGTATTGAGTTTTATACGAAGCTCGTAGCGAGGTCCGACTGAGTTAGCCTTTAGTATAGTGAGGTTTATACCAAGTTCGTGACGTTTATACCAAGCTCACAACGAGGTCAGACCAAGGGAGCTCTCATCGTTCTAAGGTTCATACCGAGCTCGAAGTGAGATCTACCAAGTGAGCCCTTGACGTACTGAGGTTTATACCAAGCTCGTAGGGAGGTTGGATCGAGTGAGCCCTTAGCGTACTGAGGTTTATACCAAGCTTGTAGCGAGGTCAGACCGATTAATCCCTCAGGGTACTGAGGTTTATACCAAGCTCGTAGTGAGGTTGGACCTATTGAGCCCTTAGTGTACTAAGGTTTATACCAAGTTCGTAGCGAGGTCGAACCGAGTGCGCTCTCAACATACAGAGGTTTATACCAAGCTCGCGACAAGATCAAACCAAGTAAGCTCTCAGCGTATTGAGGTTTATACCAAGCTCGTAGCGAGGTCGAACTGAGTGAGCCCTTTGCATACTAAGGTTTATACCAAGCTCGTAGCTAGGTCAGACCGAGTGATCCCTAAGCGTACAAAGGATTAGACCAAGCTCGAACCGAGGTCAGAGTTATTAAGACCTCAGCGTACTAACGTTCATACCAAGCTCGTAGCGATGTTGGACCAAATGAACCCTCAACGTACTGAGGTTTGTACCAACCTCGTAGAGAGATCAAACCAAGTGAGCTCTCAACGTACTAAGCTTTATACCAAGCTCGTGGCGAGGTCAGATCGAGCGAGCCCTTAGCGTATTGAGATTTATACCAAGCTCGTAGCGATGTCAAACCGAGTGAGCCCTCAGCGTACTGAGGTTTATAACAAGCTCGTAGCGTGGTCGGATCGAGTGAGCACATAGCGTATTGAAGTTTATACCAAGCTCGTAGCTAGGTCGAACCGAGTGAGCCTTCAACGTACTAAGGTTCGTACAAAGCTTGTAACGAGGTCGGATCCAGTGAGCCCTCAACGTATTGACGTATGTACCAAGCTCGTAGCGTGATCGGACCGAGTGAACCTTCAGCATACTGAGGTTTGTACCAATCTCGTAGAGAAGTCGAACTGAGTGAGCCCTCAATGTACTGAGGTTTATACCAAACTCAGAGCGAGGTCAAACCGAGTGAGCCCTTAGCGTACTAAGGTTCATAGTGAGCTCAAAGCGACGTCGAACCGAGTGAGCCCTCAACGTATTGATGTTTATACCAAGCTCGTGGCGAGATCGAACCAAGTGAGTTCTCAGCATATTGAGTTTTATACCAAGTCCTTAGCGAGGTCGGACCGAGTGAGCCCTGAGTATAGTGAGGTTTAAACCAAGTTCGTGACATTTATACCAAGCTCACAGCGAGGTCAGACCGAGGGAGCCCTCAACATACTGAGATTCATATCGAGCTAGAAGTGAGATCTAACCGAGTGAGCCGTTAACATACTGAGGTTTATACCAAGCTTGTTGTGAGATCGAACTGATTTTATACCAACCACGTAGCGAGGTCGAATCGAGTGAGCCCTTAGCGTACTGAGGTTTATACCAAGCTTGTAACGAGGTCAGACCGATTGAGCCCTCAGCGTACTGAACATACCAAGCTCGTAGCGAGGTCGGACCTAGTGAGCCCTAAGTGTACTAAGGTTTATACCAAGCTCGTAGTGAGGTCGAACCGATTGAGCTCCCAGCGTACGTATGTTTATACCAAGCTCGTGGCGAGATCAAACTGAGTAAGCTCTTAGCGTATTGAGGTTTATACTAAGCTCGTAGCGAGGTAGGACCGAGTAAGCCCTTAGCGTACTAAGGTTTATATCAAGCTCGTAGCTATGTCAGACCGAGTAATCCCTAAGCGTACTGAGGATTAGACCAAGCTCAAACCGAGGTCGGATCGAGTGAGCCCTTAATCTGCTAAGGTTTATACCAAGGTTGTAGCGAGGTCTGACCGATTGAGCCCTCAGCGTACTGAGGTTTATACCAAGCTCGTAGCGATGTTGGACTTAGTGAGTCGTCAATGTATTGAGATTTTTACCAAGCTCGTAGGGACGTCGAACCAAGTGAGCCCTCAACATATTGAGGTTTATACCAATCTCGTAGCGCGATCAAACCGAGTGAGCTCTCAGCATACTGAGGTTTATACCAAGCTCATGTCGAGATCAAACCGAGTGAGCTCTCAGCGTATTGAGGTTTATACCTAGCTCGTAGCGAGGTCGGACCAAGTGAGCCATTAATGTATTGAGGTTTATACCAAGTTTGTAGCGAGGTCAAACCGATTGGGCCCTCAACATACTGAGTTTTATACCAAGCTTGCAACAAGGTCAGACCAAGTGAACCCTAAGCGTAGTGAGGTTTGTACCAACCACGTAGAGAGGTCGGACTGAGTGAGCCCTCAGTGTACTAAGGTTTATACCAAGCTCAGAGCGAGGTCAGACCGAGTGAGCTCTCAACATACTGAGGTTTATACCAAACTCATGGCGAAATCAAATTGCGTGAGCTCTCAACGTATTGAGATTTATACCAAACTCATAGCGAGGTCGGACCAAGTGAGCCCTTAGCGTACTAAATTTTATACCAAGCTTGTAGCTAGGTCAGATCGAGTGATCAGTATACTGAGGTTTAGACCAAGATCGTAGCGAGGTAAGAGTTTTTTAGCCCTCGGTGTACTGAAGTATATACCAAGCTCGTAGTGAGGTCGAACCGAGTGAGCCCTAAACGTACTGAGGTTCATACCAGGCTCTTTGCGAGATCGAATCGAGTTTGCCCTCAACGTACTAACATTCATACCAAGCTTATAGCGAGGACAAATCGAGTGAGCCCTCAATGTACTAAGCTTTATTCCAAGCTCATAGCGATGTCGAATTGAGTGAGCCCTCAACATACTGAGGTTCATATCAAGCTCGTAGCAAGGTCGGATCGAGTGAGCCCTCAATATAATGATTTTTATACCAAGCTCGAAGCGAGATCAAACTGAGTGAGCTCAAAGCGTACTGAGGTTTATACCAAGCTCTTGTCGAGATCGAACCGAGTGAGCTCTCAACGTATTAACGTTTATACCAAGCTCGTAGCGAGGTCGAACCGAGTGATTCCTCAACGTACTAAGGTTTATCCCAAGCTCGTAGCGAGGTCGGACCTAGTGAGCTTTCAATGTACTGAGGTTTATACCAAGCTCGTAGCTAGGTCGAACCGAGTGAGCCCTTAACGTACTAACATTAGGACCAAGCTTGTAACGAAATTGGACCGAGAGAACCCTCAACGTATTGAGGTTGGTACCAACCTCGTATAGAGGTCGGCTCGAATGAGCCTTTAGTGCACTGAGGTTTATACCAAGCTCAAAACGAGGCAGAACGAGTGAGGCCTCAACGTACTGAGGGTCATACCAAGCTCGAAGCGAGGTCGGATCTAGTAAGCCTTCAACGTACTGAGGTTTATACCAAGCTCGTGGTGAGATGGAACCGAGTGACCTCTCAACGTATTGAGGTTTATACAAAGCTCGTAGCAATGTCGGATTGAGTGAACCCTTGACGTACTGAGTTTTATACCAAGCTTGTAGCGAGGTCAGACCGATTGAGCCCTAAGCATACTGAGGTTTATACCAAGCTCGTAGCGAGGTTGGACCTAGTGACCCCTCAGTGTACTGAGGTTTATACGGAGCTCGTAGTAAGGTCGAACTGAATGAGCCATCAACGTACTGAGCTTTATACCAAGCTCTTAGCGAAATCAAACCTAGTGAGCTCTCAACGTATTGACGTTTATACCAAGCTCGTAGCGAGGTTTAACCGAGTGAGCCCTTAGCGTACTAAGGTTTATACCAAACTCGTAGTGCAGTCGAACTTAGTGAGCCCTCAACGTACGAGTGTTTATACCAAGCTCGGAGCGCAGTCAAACCGTGTGAACCCTCAACGTACTGAAGTTTATACCAAGCTCGTAGCGAGGTCGGACCGAGTGAGCCCTTAGCGTACTGAGGTTTATACCAAGCTCGTACCAAGGTCAGACCGAGTGAACCCTCAGCTTACTAAGGTTTATACCAAACTCCTAGCAAAGTCGGACCTAGTGAGCCCTAAACCTACTGAAGTTTATACCAAGCTCGTAGCGATGTCGAACCGAATGAGCCCTTAACGTACTAAGGTTTAAACCAATCTCGTCATGAGGTCGAATCAAGTAAGCCCTCAACGTATTGACGTTCATACCAAGCTAGTGAACCCTGAGCATACCGAGGATTGTACCAACCTCGTAGAGAGGTCGAAATGAGTGAGCCCTCACTGTACTAAGATTTGTACCAAGCTCAGAACGAGGTCAGACCGAGTGATCCCTCATCGTACTAACGTTCATACTGAGTTCGAAGCGTTGTCGAACCGAGTGAGCCCTCAACGTACTGAGGTTTATACCAAGCCCGTAGCGAGGTCGGACCTAATGAGCCCTCAGCGTACTAAAGTTTATACCAAGCTCGTAGCGAGGTCAAACCGACTCGGCCCTCAACGTAGTGAGGTTTATACCAAGTTCGTAGCGATGAAAAATCGAGTGAGCCCTTAACGTACTGACGTTCATACCAAGCTCGTAGCGAGGTCGGATTGAGTGAGCGCTCAGTGTACTGAGGTTTATACCAAGATCAAAGCAAGGTCAGACCAAGTGAGCCCTTAGCATACTGAGGTTCATACCGAGCTCGAAGCGAGGTCGAACTGAGTGAGCCCTCAACGTACTGAGGTTCATACCAAGCTCGTAACGAGGTCGAACCAAGTGAGCCCTTAGCGTACTGAGGTTTATACCAAGCTCGTAGCGAGGTCAGAACGAGTGAGCTCTCAGCGTACTGAGGTTTGTACCAACCTTGTAGAGAGGACGGACCGAGTGAGACCTTAGCGTATTGAGGTTTATACCAAGCTCGTAGCGAGGTTAGACCAAGTGAGCCCGTAATTTACTAAGGTTTATACCAAGCTCGTAGTGAGGTCAAACCGAGTGAACCCTCAACGTACTAAGGTTTATACCAAGCTTGTAGCGAGGTGGGATCGAGTGAAACCTCAACGTAGTGACGTTTGTACCATGCTCGTAGCGAGATCAAACCAAGGGAGTTCTCGATGTACTAAGGTTTATACCAAGCTCGTGGCGAGGTCAGATCGAGCGAGCCCTTAGCGTATTGAGATTTATACCAAGCTCGTAGCAATATCAGACCAAGTGAATCATGAATGTACTGAGATTATACCAAGCTCGTAGCGAGGTCGGACCTAATGAGCCCTCATCGTACTAAAGTTTATACCAAGTTCATAGCAATGTCGGACCGAATGAGCCCTCAACGTACTGAGGTTCATACCAAGATGTCGTGACGTCGGATCAAGTGATCCCTCAACGTACTGACGTTCATACCAAGCTCGTAGCGAGGTCAGACCTAGTGAACCCTCATCATACCAAGTATTGTACCAACCTCGTTGAGAGGTCGGATTGAGTGAGCCCTCACTGTACTAAGATTTGTACCAAGCTCGGAACGAGGTCAGATAAAGTAAGCCCTTATTGTACTAACGTTCATACTGAGCTTGAAATAAGGTCGAACAGAGTGATCCCTCAACGTACTAAGGTTTATACCAAGCTCGTAGCGAGGTCAAACTGACTCAACGGTCAAAGTAGTGAGATTTATACCAAACTCGTAGCGATGTCGAATCGAGTGAGCCCTCAACGTACTAAGGTTCATACCAAGCTCGTTGCGAGGTCAGATCGAATTCACCCTCAACGTACTGACGTTCATACCAAGCTCGTAGCAAGGTCAAACCGAGTGAACCCTCAGCGTACTGAGGTTTATATCAAGCTCGTAGTAAGGTCAGACCGAGTGATCCCTTAGCGTATTGAGGTTTATACCAAGCTCGTAGTGATGTCAGACTGAGTGACCCCTCAACGTACTGAGGTTTAAAACAATCTCGTAGCAAGGTCGGACCTAGTGAGCCCTCATCATACTGAGGTTCATATCAAGCTCGTAGCGAGGTCGGACCTAGTGAAACCTCAACGTAGTGAGGTTTGTACCAAACTCGTAACGAGATCAAACTGAGTGAGCTCTCAGCATACTAAGGTTTATACCAAGCTCGTGGCGAGTTCAAATCGAGTGAGCCCTTAGCGTATTGAGGTTTATACCAAGCTCGTAGTGATGTCAGACCAAGTGAGCCCTCAGCATACTGAGATTTAAAACAAGCTCGTAGTGAGGTCGGACCTAGTGAGCCATTATATTGAAGTTTATACCAAGCTCGTAACGATGTCGAACTGAGTGAGCCCTTAACGTACTGAGGTTCACACCAAGCTCGTCGCGAGGTCGGACCTAGTGAGACCTCAACGTACTGAGGTTTATACCAAACTCATAGAGAGATCGGACCTAGTTAGCACTCAGTGTACTGAAGTTTATACCAAGCTTATAGTGAGGTCGAACCGAGTGAGCCCTCAACGTACTGAGGTTCATACCAAGCTCGTAGCGAGGACATATCGAGTGAGCCCTCAACGTACTGACGTTCATACCAAGCTCGTAGCGAGGTTGGACCGAGTGAAACCTCAGCGTATTAAGGTTTGTACCAACCTCGTAAAGAAGTCGGACTGAGTGAGCGCTCAGTGTACTGAGATTTATACCAAGCTCAAAGCGAGGTCAGACCAAGTGAGTCCTCAACATACTGAGGTTCATACTGACCTCGAAGCAAGGTCGAACTGAGTGAGCCCTCAACGTACTGTTGTTTATACCAAGCTCGTGGCGAGACCGAACTGAGTGAGTTCTAAGCGTATCGAGCTTTATACCAAGCTTGTAGCGAAGTCGAACCGAGTGAGCCCTCGGTATAGTGAGGTTTATACCAAGTTCGTGAGGTTTATACCAAGCTCAAAGCGAGGTCAGACTGAGTCAACCCTCAACACACTTTGGTTCGTACCAAGCTCTAAGCGAGGTCGAACCGAGTGTACCTTAACGTACTGAGGTTTATACCAAGCCTGTGGCGAGATCAATCCGAGTGAGCTCTTAGTGTATTGAGGTTTATACCAAGCTCGTAGCGAGCTCAGGCCGATCGAGCCCTCAGCATACTGAGGTTTATACCAAGCTCGTAGTGACATCGGACCTAGTGAGCCCTTGAGCCCTTGGTGTACTGAGGTTTATACCGAGCTCGTAGTGAGGTCGAACTGAATGCCCTCAACGTCTGAGTTTTATACCAAGGTCGTACGGAGATCAAACTCAGTGAGCTCTCAGCGTACTGAGGTTTATACCAAGCTCGTGGGGAGATCGAACCGAGTGAGCTCTCAGCGTATTGACGTTTATACCAAGCTCGTAGCGAGGTCAGACCGAGTGAGCCCATAGCGTACTAAGGTTTATACCAAACTCATAGCGAGGTTGGACCTAGTGAGCCCTCAGCATACTAGTGTTTATACAAAGCTCGTAGCGAGATCAAACCAAGTGAGCTCTCAACGTACTAAGGTTTATACCAAGCTCGTAACAGGTCAGACCGAGTGAGCCCTTAGTGTATTGAGATTATACCAAGTTTGTAGCGAGGTCGGACCTAATGAGCCCTCATCATACTAAAGTTTATATCGAGCTCGTAGCGATGTCGAACCGAGTGAGCCCACAACGTACTGGGACTCATACCAAGCTCGTAGTGAGGTCGAACCGAGTGAGCCCTCAACGTACTTAGGTTTATACCAAGCTCGTAGCGAGGTCGAACCTATTGAGTCCTTAGCGTATTGAGGTTTATACCAAGCTCGTGGCGAGGTCGAACCGAGTGAGCCCTCAACGTACTGAGGTTTATACCAAGTTCGTAGCAAGATCGAACCGAGAGAGCTATCAACATATTGAGGTTTATACCAAACTCGTATCGATGTTAGACCGAGTCAGCATTCAGAATAGTGAGGTTTATACCAAGTTCATATCGAGGTCGGACTGAATGAGCCCTCAGCGTACTGAGGTTTGTACCAACCTCGTAGAGAGGTCGGACTGAGTGAACCCTTAGTGTACTAAGGTTTATACCAAGCTCGAAGCAAGGTCAAACCGAGTGAGCCCTCAAACGTACTAAGGTTCATATCGAGCTCGTAACAAGGTCGAACCGAGTGGGCCCTCAACATACTAAGGTTTATACCAATCTTGTGGCGAGATCAAACTGAGTGAGCTCTCAGCGTATTGAGGTTTATACCAAGCTCGTAACAAGGTTAGACCGAGTGTGCCTTTAGCGTACTGAGGTTTATACCAAGCTCGTAGCAAGGTCAGACCGAGTGAGCCCTCAGCTTACTAAAGTTTATACCAAGCTCGTAGCAAGGTCGGGCCTAGTGAGCCCTCAGCCTACTGAAGTTTATACCAAGCTCGTAGGGAGGTCGAACCGAGTGAGCCCTCAATGTACTTAGGTTTATACCAAGCTCGTAGCGAGGTCGAACCTATTGAGTCCTTGGCGTACTGAGGTTTATACCAAGCTCGTGGCGAGGTCGAACCGAATGAGCCCTCAACGTACTGAGGTTTATACCAAGCTCGTAGCGAGATCGAACCGAGAGAGCTACCAACATATTGAGGTTTATACCAAGCTCGTATCGATGTTGGACCGAGTCAGCATTCAGAATAGTGAGGTTTATAACAAATTCGTATTAAGGTCGGACTGAATGAGCCCTTAGCGTACTGAGGTTTATACCAATCTCTTAGCGAGGTCGATCCGAGTGAGCCCTCAATGTGAGGTATACTCCAAGCCAAATACAAAAATGCAGGAAAAGACGGGATTAGTTTGAATGACCCACCTCGTTAGAAAAGCCTCTGATATGGTAGGGAAAAAGAGTGTAGGGGAATTTATTGGCGTGATCCTCCGATGTGAGGATGTTCTATTGAAGAGAATCGTTGTGTTATTCCTAGTTGATGACATGTGTGTCGTACTTAGGTACTTGTGAACTGGGTTCCATTGTCAAATATAAGGCAACGAGGAACACCAAAGCGGTAAACTATGTTCTTCTAGATGAACTTCTCCACTCTGGAGGTCGTGATGGAAGCTATCGGCTCGACCTCTATCCATTCCGTCAAATACTCTATTGCTACAATGAGGTAATTTAACTTTAGAGTTGTTATAGGGAAAGGGCCTAAGATGTTTATACCCCACGAATGAAAAGGCCAAGGGCATGTATGAACTGTAAAATTTCTAGGGGAGCTCGATGAAAATCTCTATGTTTCTGGCATTGGTCACATCGTTTAACATGTTCTAAATAGTCCTTCTTCTTGGTGGCCAAAAGTATCCAACTCGTAGGATTCTTATCAGTAGATCACGACATCTGACATGGCGGTCACATATTCTTTCATGTAGCTCTGACATGATTTTATCGGACTCTTCCCGCTCTACACAAGTCAATATTGGTCTAGAATACCCAAAACATAACAGGTGATCGTCTGTGAGGGTATAACGTGATGAACTTTTCTTTATGTGTTGTGCTTTGTCTGCGTCTGCGGGTAGCACTCTGTCTGCCATGTAACCCCGAAAAAAAAAAGAACATTTGAACTCTAGCACAGCAGAAAGCACAGTAAAACAACTGCAACCACAATAACAATTGCAACCACAGGTTTAGCAATGCGCACAGTTCAAATAAATGTCATTTTTTCCTTGAAATTCCTTGTGCGAATCAAGTTTTGACTACTATTTATCCATATTTATTTCATGGGTTCCAGAAATCCTTGAAATAACTCAGAAATCTGTTTAGCAAGATACACAATGAACAATAACACAAAATAAAGAATGTCGAGCCCTAACAGAAAACAGTGGCACAAGTAAAGGGAGAAAGGGCACCCCTGGATAAAACTAAGGCTTGGATTAACATATCATGTCTCCTTCATGTCTCCTTTTTTTTGTCTTCTAAACTGTCAACAATAATAAATAATTATACCGAGCTGAGGAGGAAAGGAAGAAACTTATTCTTGATTTTGTCTTCCTAAGATATGAGACCAGATTATCCTACCATCTTAATTGTTAACATATCATGTGATAAACGTATTATATATTCTAATATTACAAGCATTCATTAAACATTTTGTGGACCCAACCCAACCTAAAACCTTATCTTATAAAATTGCACAAAGTTTGTTTTCCCTAATCCTTACATGTTCCCAAAAATAAAGTTATTAAACAGCGTTTTAGTTCCACTTAACTTAATATTCTACAAGTTTCTAAAGGTCAATGTCATAAAGTGGCAGCAATCGTTATAACAATTTGGAAGCTTTTAGTAACGGTTCTTTTGCATCACAGTTTGCGAAAATAAAATTATTATACCTTTCTTGCAGTAACTCATAGCTTGTGATTCGTTTTGGTGAACTCCATGTACTTTTGTATTGATAATTTTTACAACGTGGTAGATTAAAAGTGCCCTCGTCTGATCTTTTTCCCTTTATTCTGGTGTGATGATGATTTTGATAACTATTTGACAGAAGATTCCAACAACAAATAAGAAAGCCATTACTGATGAAAGGTATAAATTCGACAAATCCTTTATCCCATATTCCAATTTCAGTTCCTACTTTATGTGCTTTGAACCCAGATACAAGTAAGGTAGAGATTCACAAGAATTTGGCATCAACAATTATATAAGAGGCCACTGGCACTAACAAGTACTCTAGCTCTAACTGCACTCAAATCATTACCCTTTTTCTGCTTCTGAACATTATCTACTAATCCTCCTTTCTGCATTCTTAATTTTCGTTAAAAGAAATGGCAATGGTGCCTCGAAAGATGCAATCCAGGGCTAGCCGCCATCTTTTTTCAGCATCAGATGACACTACAATGACCAAAAATGTTCGAGCCACCCATGCTCCTGATGATCGACACATTGAAGTTAGACCTCTTCTGAATGTTGTCCAAGACATATTTCACCGTGTTGCCTCTCTCATCCCTGACATTGTTCAGGTATATAATATAACTCTATATCTCAGACAATTTTGATTTTATATATAGTTAAAATTTTCAATTTTTCTGAGTGTGGTTATTTTGAAAATATACACAGGGAAAACCAGTGCAAATGGGTGCCATGAAGGACAGTACCCAGCAATCAAATCTGGCCGAGGTGCTAGATATTTCGTACCACACAATCAACAGAATTTCCTGCGAGGTTTTCTCAGTCTCAGTCTCAGTCCCAAGAATTAATCTTCACTTAGAATTTTAACTTAACATCATGTTTCCCTATTGACAAGACCTCCAAAAAACATATTACTTTTAGCATACTCATGTTTTGATGTCGTGTCACAGATATGTTGCAAGTGTTCGAGTGGTGATGTACATGCCACGACCATGGGAATACTGAACATGCTCTCAGGCTATTCATGGGATGCGAAGGTGGTAATGGCGTTAGCAGCTTTTGCAGCCAACTTTGGGGAGTTTTGGCTGGTGGCTCAGCTTTATGCCACCAACCGTCTTGCTAAGTCTGTTGCAAAGTTGAAGCACATCCATGAAACACTAGAACAAGTGGATGATTTGGGACTAAAGTTCGAAACAATCAATAACCTTTTGAAGGCAATGTTGGATGTAACCAATTACATTGTTGAATTCCATGAGCTTCCTTCTCGGTACATTGACCCTCAGGCGCCGGAGATGGTGACTGCCTCCACTCTTATCCCCGGTGCTGTCTATTGGATCATTCGGAGTATTGTGTCCTGTGCATCGCATCTTTTAGGCATAACTGGCTTGATTCATGGGTAAACCTTCACTCTTCAAGTCACATTATAATCATCAGAATATATCTTAGTAACCCTTATTAATGTTTTTACAATAGTAATCCCCTATGAAACTTCAAATTGAACTTGTCCTGATTTTGTTAAAGCTAATACTGACTTTCCTGAGCTCGTTGCAGATATATGACAACAATAGTAGAGAGTTGGGAACTTTCCAGTTTGGCCCATAAGCTTGATAACTTAAATGGCCACCTTCGCAAGCAACTCACCCTGTGTCAACTGCATTTAAGTAAGCCAATCTAATTAATTCTTTCTTCGGGTAAAATATCTCTAATCTATTATGCCCATGCAGATGACAACAAACAGAGAGAAGCATTTGAAACACTTCAGCTCCTTTTTGAGACACCCCACCAAGATAATTTGAAGGCTCTCAAAGCTATGTTTTGCAGTAACGATGATCCTTTGTCATTGTTTGATGGTTCTTCCAAACAAAGGGTTAACCCTGAATCCATTTTCTTCTATCTCTTACTATATGTAACCATATATTGTAATCAGATTGATGTTTACTTTAGACTTGTTATAACAATAATTTTTCTACATGGTTCAAAATACAAAAAGTTTTGGTAAATGATCCAATCAGAAGATAAGGTTATGATAATAACACATGGTGTTTCTGTCACAACCTTCAGGTTAGCATTGAGGTATTGAGGAGGAAAATTGTTCTACTCTACATATCAGACCTGCATAACGTCTCTGATCAAGAGCTTGTGATATTTGAACAAATGTACCTAGAGTCACGCCAGGATTCAACCAGGTTAGAGAGTCAGTACGAACTCGTTTGGATTCCACTTGTGGACAAGGCAATCCCATGGGCTGAATTGAAGCCAAAGCTTGAGAAGCTGCGATCAACGATGTCATGGTACTCAATTTATGACCCTTCTGTTCTGGAGCCGGCAACCATCAAGTACATTAAAGAAGTATGGCTTTTCAAAGCGAAGCCTATACTTGTTGTGCTGGATCCCCTAGGTAAGGTTGTTAATCTGAATGCATTACCCATGATGTGGATTTGGGGAAGCTTGGCTTACCCTTTCTCTAGCTCAAAGGAGGAAGCCTTGTGGAATAATGAAACATGGGGACTTGTTCTATTGGCAGATACAATCGATCCATCGCTTCTGTATTGGGTGAGTCATTGCATTCACTTTCTTTATCTTCTATATATATAAAGCCATTATTGTGAAAACTGGTACGAAAAGACCTTCTGGTGTGAATCTTTGACTTTTGCGTATGAAACAAGCAAATTTCTAAGCTTGACTATATCTTCCCGTATATGTAGCAGTTTTCATTCTGTAGAAATGATAATTAAAACTAATGAAAATAATTAACAATAGCATACTTTGTTCAGATATCAGAAGGCAAATATATATGCTTGTACGGAGGGGACGATATGGACTGGATCCGAAAATTCACAAGCACTGCATATTCACTGGCAAAATTTATGTTGGGAAAAGCAATCCAGGGAAGAAAATTCAAGAAATCAACAATGCCATACAAGAAGAAAAATTGAGCACCGTGCTCCCTGACCTTGCCATAATTTGGTTCTTCTGGGTTAGGCTAGAGAGCATGTGGAACTCCAAATCACAACATAGCAAGACAGTAGAGAATGACCACATAATGCATGAAGTAATGAGAATCCTAACCTATGATAGTGGTGACCCAGGATGGGCCGTAATTAGCCAAGGCACAGGAAGGATGGCACAGGGTAAGGGAGATACATTTCTAAGGTGCCTGAACGAACATGAGCAGTGGATACACACAGCAAAAGATAAAGGAATCTTGCCAGCAATGGCTGATTATATACAAGGACTACAAACCCCTCACCACTGCAACCGCTTGATACTTCCAGGTGGCAGTGGGGGGATCCCAGACAGAGTGGTCTGCGCTGAATGTGGCAAAACAATGGAAAAGTTCTACATGTATCGTTGCTGTAACGAGTAAACACCACACGTTGCTCACATCGCCTACAATGTTTAAAAAACATTTGAAACAGTGCCGACAGGAAAGTAGGGAATTCATGCCACTTGAAACTACTGGAGTTGAAGTACACAGCTTAGAATATTCATTTCGCATAATTTCAGTCCACCGATTGCATGAATATAGTAAATTCAATTAACAGTCTAAATAGGTTTTCAGTTTTTTCAGTTCAGCTTTATGATTTTTATTGTTAGGGGCTTGTAATTGTATGCTAAGATCTGGTTGAATTGTTTGTTTCTCAAGTTCATCGTTCAGTATTTTTTCTAGATGCAAGAATCATAACATAGTTATTGGATTCACAGGAAAAATCATTACCAACTAAATCTACCAGTTACAACCACAATGAGAAACTAGAATATCATTGGGGAGAAGATTTAGTGGCAGCGGAAACAGAATTCAATATCTGAGCTAGAGGGGCAAGAATATGAGGCACGAGTGCACCTATCCCTTTAAGAGCAGCGCCTGAGGCAAGGCCAATTGCAAAAGTCTCGACATACCCCGGCTTAGAATCAAGCTTCAAGTCGAGAACAGTAAGCCTATTGCTAATTGAATCAATCTTCTTAGAAGACTCAGCCAACAGTCTATCGTTTCTACCTTTGCCAGAGGATACGACTCCAAATAGCGCCTTCTGAAGATCCTCAATGACCTTCATCGACGCCTCTTGCGAGTCCATACCCTGAGACTCATAGTGGGATATCAGCTCCTTCGGCGTGGGAAACTTCAATTTCGCCGAGGGTTTTTGTCCAACTTTAGGTATTGTTACATTTGGCAGTTCCATTTCTACAAATTTCCAACGTCGATGTCCAAAAGTCAATACTTGACTTATCATAATTGTAACATGTTGAATTCAACATATTCGCATAATGAATGTCAACCAATAATAGTTTTTAATGGTTCAGAATTCAGATTCTAGTATTGTTAGAATTGTGCAACGAATTGAATGTACCAGCAGACAGGTAGCGTAGTGTAGTAGATTAAACAAATTTACACTACGCTGTTTAAAACTGGTTATTCTAGAAGAATTTATTTATATATGCTTCGGAAACAAGAACATTCCCCATGGATAATAAGGGAGAGTTCACCAGAAGAAGCAACAAGAAAACATAATTGAAGTAAAGAAATGGTACAACGCGACCATGGAACAGACTACGACGGAAACCATAGTAGCCGTTTAAATTCAAAAACAGGTCGACATTGAAATTCATATACGCTTTCGTTGACACGTCCTTCGGCATTCGAAACAGACGAAGAACGTAACGCCTATCAAAAGCGACAAACGCAGAACACCAAATTTAGGAAATAATAATGGAACGAACCCTAAGTGAGAGAACATACTTGAAAATTCAAGCAGTCTTCGACGCAAAGATTCCGACGAACGTTTCTTGGCCTCGCGGCGCTAGGGTTTATCCCCTTCACGAAGTAAACAGGGGTTATGCCTCTGCTTTTATAAGGGAGCAGAGCGAAACCTACAACCTAAACTGATAGCCATATGGGCTTTTTTTCAAAAATATAAAAGAAAATGATTTTGGGCCTCCGAAAGAAATTATAAAGAATTAATAAACGCAATTGTTATCGGATGATCTGCATCTCTCTTGTTCCCTATTAATAGGAAATATTCTATTTAATAAATTGTAAATTGTAACTATTTATTAATTTAGTAATTAATGCAGTAAAAAACTATTAATTAGTTAATAATAAAAGCTAATCAATTCATTATCCGAAGAAGCTATATACTCATATTCTCCATTACTTTTTAAGATTTTAATTACCTTTTATGTTAACAAGTAGATTTAATAATGAAGTTATATTTTTTTATTTATTTTTATTTAATAAATTATAAGCCCTAAGTTTAAATCTTTAGTCTTTATAATTCTTTAATCTCTATTTTTTTATTTAAAGTTTAAACTCTATTTTTCTATCTATTTTAAATCACACAATTATCCATAACTTAATTAGGAATGAGAGTTAGTGTCTGTCTAACATAATTAGTTACCTTAAAATTATACAATTATCCATATCAACATATTTTAAAGTCATAATAGAAGAATAATACAAAAATTCCAACAGATAATCAAAATTAGAAAACTACACACCCTTATTCAATGGGAAAATGCTTATTAAATAGGCTACACAAAAACAGAACCAAAAAACATGTAATAATAGTACTGAAAACTATATAATCTAATCAACCCTTCATTAAGCTAAAATTAATTTCTAGTTTTAGTTTAAACTAAGAATCTTCTATCTTGCAAACTTCAAGCATTTGTCTCAACTTCTAAAATGTTGCAAGTTTGACGACTTTTGTAAATATATCTGTAATTTGATCTTCACTTCTGCCGCCAAATTAAATTCTCCATTACTTGGTCAATCTATAAAGAAATGATGTTGAACCCAATATGTTTATTTCTTCTATATAAAATAAGTTTTTTTTTTTTTGACAACTTAATGGTTAAATTATTGTCACAGTAAAATAGAAGTATATAAGTAGGCCACTGTTGCTTAAAATGAACTTCTTGTAGAAGCTTCAAGTGGCTTCATAAAAACATGTTGTCGTAGTTACAAGTGTTATGTTTCTGATGTTGATAAAGTGACAATTAGATGCTTTCGAGAACACCATGAAACAACAATTATTTCATATCTTAAAGAAATAATCCAATGTGTTTTTTCTATCTTCTTGGTCACCAACAAAGTCACAACTCGTAAAGTCCGTTAAATCTAACTTTTCTTAAGTTGGTATAAAATTTCATACTCACTTGTACCTAGTATCCGATAATTCTTTAGTGGAAGAGAGAAAAAAATGAAGACACATAAAGAAGGAAACATAAGATTAAAAAAATGTATATATTTATCAACAACAAATATTGTAAAAGGACAGTTTTACTTTAGGCTCAGAGTCAAAATAGAGAGGTCTTTTAAAGCAATAGTGCCAGTATACTAGAAGACACCATCAAGAACAATTTATGAAAGAGCAAGATTGACAAAATCACCATACATGCCTTCTCCAATCAATAGTAGGTAGTTAGGCATACAAAAAGAACTCACAGTTCTAATGATGAAAAAGGAAAAGAAAATTAGCTTATGACGGAAATGGTGAGAGTTTGATCGATATGTGTAATTGAGTTGAACACTGGTAAGATGTTGTATTTATATTTTTTATATAGTCTTTTTAATTTAATTATGTTAAATTTTTTTACATGTTAAATGCATTTTAGGATGATGTTCAAATTGTTTACATCAACAAATTTTAGCTAACTTAAATGTCAGTTTAAAACTAAATCTAACAAAGCTAAAAAAAACTAATATCGTTGCTTAAAATTATTTCATTTTTAAAATTAAAAAATGTATCAATATTTAATATAAAAACTAATTTCAATTTTGCATATAATTTTAAATAATATATATATAATCTTATATTTTAATACTTATTATGGCCATTTTTCAAACAAACAAAATTAGGAATTTAATCTCAAGAAGTTGATATTATTTTTTAAATCTTATCTTAAATAGTCTATTCAGGTGTATAATTTTTCTACCATTTATCTTTCACAAGATGGTTGCTTTTCATCCTTTATTCCTTACATTTCTTTAAATGGTTTAACATGTACTCTTATGGATTTCATGGGTTCCATTAAACTTGTTTGTTATAAAATTTGGAGTTGATAAGTTTTCCCATGACCCATATTAGGGGTGGACATGGATTGGATTTTTAATGATCCAATCCACATCCATTTTAGATCCAAATAATTGGATTAGATTTTTGACCCAAATCCATTTTTTTAGCAAAAGTAGTTTGGATTTTTTTTAAATTCTGATCCAAATGTTTGGATCAAGATTTAAATCCAATCCAAATATTTGGATCAAGTTCAAAATCCAGAATCTCTTTTTTATAAAAGAAATTTAAATTGAATTTTTTAAAACTTGTGTCATTAAGGCCCGGATGACCAGGACAGGCCCGACGACCCGGACGATCCAGACGGGCCCGATGACCCGAACAGACTCGACGACCCAGACGGGCCGGACAACCCTGACGGACAAACAGTCAGGCCCAATCGGGTAGTCAGGCACGTTCGAGTCGTGAGGCCCGTTTGGGTCGTTGGGTACGTCAAGGTCGTCAAGCCTGTCCGGTTCGTCGAGTCGGCCTGGGTCGTCGGGCCCATCCGGGTCGTCAGGATCGTTCAGGTCGTCGGGCTCGTCCGGGTCGTAGGGCCCGTCCGGGACGTCGAGCCCGTATGGGTCGTAGGTCCCGTCCGTGTCGTAGCTCCCGTCCGGGTCGATGCGCTCGTTCGTGTCGTCGTGCCATCCAGGTCGTAAGGCCCGTGCACGTCGTCAGGCTCATCCGTGTCGTCGGACCCGTTTGGGTCGTCTGAGTCATCAAGTCCGTCTGGATCGTCGGGCCCATCCAGGTCGTCTGGACCGTTCGTGTTGTCGTGCCCATTCGGGTTGTAAGGCCCATATAGGTTGTTAGGCTCGTCTGGATCGTCGGGCTCGTCTAGGTCGCTGGGCCCGTCCAGGTCGTCCGCCCCATCTGGGTCTTCGGGCTCGTTCGGGTCGTCGGGCCGGTCCGGGTCACCAAGCATGCATGACCCGTTCGGGTCTTTGGGCTGCCTAACCTGTTTTCGTCATTGGTTTTGCCTGGTTTGTTCGGGTCTTCGTGTTCGCGTGACCCGTTCGGGTCTTCGGGTCTGCCTGACCAGTTCGGGTCTTCGGGTCTGCCTGACCAGTTTGGGTCTTCGGGCCCTCCTTACTCGTTCGATTCTTCGAGCCCGCCTGACTCGTTCGGGTCATCGGGCTCGCCTGACCCGTTCGGGTCTTCGGACCTGCCTGACCCATTCGGTTCTTTGAGCCCGCTTGACCCATTTGGGTCATCGGGCCCGCTTGGCCCGTTCGGGTCTTCGAGCTCGCCCGTTCGGATCTTCAAACCTGCCTGGCCCGTTCGGGTGTTCGGGCCCGCCTAGCCCGTTCATATCTTTAGGCCCGCCCAACCTCTTATGGTCGTCGGGCCTGGCCGATCCGTATAGGTCATCAAGCAAGGCCCGTCCAAGTCTGAATTTAGCATAATCCATCTCAACCTTTGGTCTAACCCAACTAAAAATTTAAATTGAAAATTTGGATTGGATTTTTTGGATTATCCATATCTAAAAATCTTGATTTATAAAATGGATACCCAATCCATAAAATATATAAAATGTAGGTTAGATTGAAATCCAGATCCATTAAATGGATTTTAAATGGATTGGATTTTTAATAAAATGGATTATAAATGGATTGGATTGGAGCAAAAGTGGATTGGATCAAGAAAATTAGATTTTTTGCCCACCCCTAACCCATATACGTTTTCATCAATCTCTATATACTTAATTTGTATTCTTGTTACCCATTAATTTGCGTCTTTTGCATTATATTTCTATTTCCTCTAATAATTAATTTCCTTTGTAATTTTGTATATAATACTTTAAAAGTTTCTATTCTTATATTTGTAAGCAATCTTGTTTTAATTAAAGAGGTATCTCAAACCTATTGGTTGTGTTAATAAAGTCTAAAAATGATATTCTCATACGTTTAGACGATGAGTTAACCATAAATATATATAAACATAATAAATATAATATGACAACTATATTTTAAATAAATTAAACATATGCAAAGACATATTGTTTCTCCACTAAAATATTATTTCAATAATTATGTTCAATAAGTTAAAAAAAAAAAACTAAAAGGTAGAGAGACGTATAACATTTCTTAAGTAGGAAAAATAAATCTAGTCTACTTTTGACTTTAGTCATAGAGTAAATGGTAATTAGATATTTTTCTTCATCTTATTGTGCAATTTATAACATTTAAAATTTTCACTCTGTCATTAGGTGTTTAGCATTTCACGCATCTCATTGTTATTTTCCTTTAATTTTGCATGGTAACAAATTTCATTATTCAAAAGGTGTACACTAATTCTTTAAAAGCTTTATTCAATAATCCATTAGCAATAAAAATGGCTTTTATACTCGTATGGGGTGGAATATCCAATAGGTTATTTATTAATTGTATGCAATTGAAAATGAATAATAGGTATGTATTAGCCTCCCAAAATGGAAAATATATTGTTATGATTATTTTCCTTCATGCTTACAGTGAAAGTTTAATAGAGGTTAAGTTGATGCTCCATCCATTTAGTAGAAGAAATTAGATTAGAATACGTTAAAAGTAAAAACACATACTTTTCCATATCTTAATAAAAATATTTTTCTTGTATTTTCTTAATTATTATTAGAAAACTGCCTTGCATTTATTTATTTTTTAAATGTTTAAGTGGTCTCTTAATGGTTAGCACGATCCTATGATAAAATTAATATTAATATACACAACAACAGTGCACATCCAGTCACAAATATTGCATAATTAATTTATTAATTTTATAGTAATATTTAAAAAATTAATACTATAATTGAATAAAAAACATTAGTATAAAAAATTATAGATTATAGATGAATTATGAATCCATGTGTATCTCTGACTAAAGAAGTGCATTAGGGTGAGGTATGAGTCAGGGATCCATGAACTTCGATAGTGATATGCAACAACAATCATTGACTTCATTTTTCCACACGGAGAAGAATAACTCAAACACAAACAAAAACCACCTCAACACCTCCGTCACCACCCCGTCCTCAGTATTTCGCCGCCGTGGATTCCGATTCACACAATTTGCTGCACAGTGCGTCGATTGCACCCTTCATGCTTCGCAAATCTCTCTTCCTGTTCCTCTTTCACTTGTTATCGTTGTTGTTCTTCGGGTATGCGGATCCCGCTCGCAATTGCACTCGGAACAGCCCTGTTGTTGGTTCGGAGTCTGTATTCGAAATGGTCCAACATCAGGTCCGAGGATCTCTCAAAATCACAGACGATTGCTCCTTTAGGGTTTCCCAATTTGATATGCTTCCCGGTTCCGACGTCCACTGGTGGGGTGCGCAGGGTCCTGGTTTCGATAATCTCACCAAAGGATTCATTGTTTCCGAGGCTGGATTGAGCGGAACCTACAAGAATTCATCTTTCAATGTGTCTTTGATGAGCAATGTTACGTGGGGCATGATCAATGTCCTCGCCATCTGGGATCGCGCCAATGCCTCCGATTTCGGCCACGTCGTGCTTCGAAAGGAGGCCTCGGCGAAGCCACCTCCGACGGTGTTCGACAATTGCAAGGTTTTGTCAAAGAAGTTCAGGTTGAGGTGGAGTTTGAATGTGTCTGAGGATTCCCTTGAGATTGGATTGGAGGCTGCGATTGGGATCACCGATTTCATGGCTTTTGGTTGGGCTGACCCCAGCGCAGAAGATTCTGATCTCATGATTGGTGGTGACATTGCTGTTGCAGGGTTTAAGGAAGATGGTTTACCCTTTGTGGATGATTTTTTCATTACAAAGTATAGTGAGTGTGTGAAAAATGGTGATGGTGTTGTTCAAGGGGTTTGTCCTGATTCAGCTTATGAAGGGCCTAGTGGGGTGGGTTTAGCAAACCATTCAATGTTGGTTTATGGGCATAGGAAGGATGGGGTGACCTTTGTTAGATACCAATGGCATTTGTCTAAGGTTGATGCAAATTATGATCGCCCCGTGAATCATTCTGCAAATATGAAGGTTATTTGGGCATTGGGGCCTATTAAGCCTCCTGATTCTATTAGTCCTTACTATCTTCCTCAGAATCACGGACCTGAGAATTATGGTCATTTGGTTTTGAATGTCTCGGAGCATGTGAATGACTGTACGGGTCCCTTGGATGCTGAAGACAAAGAAGATCAAGATATCATCATTGCAGATGCAAATGTTCCACTGGTGGTGACTTCTGCTCCAGCAATGCATTATCCCAACCCTCCAAATCCTGACAAGGTTCTTTACATCAACAAAAAGGAAGCTCCTGTCTTGAGAGTCGAAAGAGGTGTGCCAGTCAAGTTTTCCATCCAAGCTGGGCATGATGTTGCACTTTATATTACTTCGGATCCGCTTGGTGGAAATGCAACAACTAGGAATCTGACTGAAACTATTTATGCTGGTGGTCCAGATGCCCATGGAGTTCAAGCCAGTCCTACAGAATTAATTTGGGCTCCTGACAGGAACACTCCTGATCACATTTACTATCATTCGTTGTACGACCAGAAAATGGGTTGGAGGGTTGAGGTGGTGGATGGCGGTCTATCTGACATGTACAATAACAGTGTCAATTTGGATGATCAACAGGTTACCTTCTTTTGGACATTGTCAAAGCATTCCATATCTATTGCTGCAAGGGGAGAGAAAAAAAGTGGTTATATTGCTGTAGGATTTGGAAGTGGAATGGTGAACAGCTTTGTGTATGTGGGTTGGATGGATGATACTGGTATTGGACATGTAAACAGTTATTGGATTGATGGAAAGGATGCTTCAAGCATACATCGAACACGGGAGAATTTGACGCACGTGAGGTGTAAAACAGAAAATGGAATCATTACTTGGGAGTTTACACGTCCCTTGGACCCATCTTGTAAGCGGGAAAAGAGGGTAGAATGTAAAAATATTATTGATCCCACAACTCCACTTAAAGTTGTTTGGGCAGTGGGTGCTAAATGGTCCAGTGACCGTCTTACTAATAGGAATATGCATTCTAGTACAAGTAATAGGCCTATCCGTGTACACCTGATGCGTGGGTCAGCTGAAGCAGAACAGGATTTGCTTCCTGTTTTGGCTGTGCATGGATTTATGATGTTTGTTGCATGGGGTATCCTGTTTCCCGGAGGGATATTGGCCACCAGATACTTAAAACATCTTAAGGGTGACGGATGGTTCCGGATTCATGTTTACTTGCAATACTCAGGATTAATAATTGTTTTGCTTGCCCTTCTTTTTGCCGTTGCTGAGCTTAGGGGTTTTTATGTCCGCTCAACACATGTTAAATTTGGATTAGCTAGTATATTTTTTGCCTGTATACAGCCAGTAAATGCTTTCGTTAGGCCTCAAAAGCCAGCAAATGGGGAGCAAGCACCCTTCAAGAGGGTTATTTGGGAATATTTCCACGCATTTGCTGGTAGATGTGCCATTGTTGTTGGCATCGCGGCACTTTTTACTGGGATGAAGCATCTGGGAGACAGATATGATGTGGAAAATGTCCGTGGACTCAATTGGGCTATGGCAATTTGGTTCTTAGTGGGTGCTTTGATTGTTATTTATTTAGAACACCAGGAAAGGCAGCGCATAAAGAAGCAGGTATCTGCAAAAAGCAATTGGGTGTTTGGTAATATTGAGGAAGATGATTCAGTTGATCTCTTAAGCTCAACTAGAACAACTGCAGATAAAGAGTCACTACCTTCTGGGAGAATGGAAGTTCAGTTAGAACCTTTGAACAGATAAAATTGCATTGCCTGTTCTGGTAGACAGTTACCTGACTTTTACATATTTCACGTTTAATCTGCGAGATGGCAGCTTCTTTATTGGTTATGATATGAGTTGTTTTGTCGGAGGTGAAATGGGAGCCATTTGTCAATCTCTATTTTTGACATATGTTGCTTTCTGGTTTCTATGTAGATTAGCTTTCCTGCAGCATATAGTGACTATAGTAGTGATACATCTTCAATAGGATAGGTTATATACTTCACTCCAGCTTTACACTTATTTTCTTTTACCTCGTTCGATAATAGAAGAAATCAAACTTTACAAGGTGAAAGCTTTTTTCGTGGATCCATGTAAGTTCTGTATGGTTAGTTTGATAGTACCTTAGATGACTTGAGACACGGTATACTATCTGACCAAAGGCACTGTTGTAAAATATGAGATGCAGAAAAATAGTTAGACATGATTTTTTCTTGTAATAATGCTCTATTCTTATAGATTCCATGTTCTTGCATCCTTCATCTTTGGTTCCATTAGAGCGTGTTTGAATAAAAAGAAGCTTTGGAGTGTGATTCAGATTTTAAAGGTTTTTGAAATGCAAGTATGAAAATAAAAGAGAGAATTTGGGAGTGTTTGAATGTCCTGTTTTTCTTTTACCTTCTTTGCTCTTATATTGTTACATCATTAAAGTGTTATTTTATCTAAGAAGCTGTTGAAATGTATTTAGTCAATGTATGGAGTTTGGATCACTTGCGAGTTTGGATCAGAGCCTTTCTCTCAAGTAAAGAATTGTCAGAATACATAGATAACAGACAATATTACAGACTATGCGTGTTTCAGGTTTTCATTTTGCATTCTCCCCAATCACGTTCCTAGCAGTTTTAAAAATAACTAAAATTTAATTAATTGAAAAAAATTTGAAAGACGAAATGAGAAAGAATGAAATGGAAATAGACCGTTATGGTAAAAAATAACTTTAATTTCTATAGAAATATAGATCAAACCATTTTTTTCATAGGGATGAAAGTCATGACTTTAGCGTGCAAAATCACTTCAACCCATTTAACAATGACGTGAAATATGACGTCTAACAAAATTTCAATCATGGAAGTATCTATTTTTATTTATTTATTTTTACTTTCCTTGATTTTATTCGATACTCAATTTCTTATCAAGGTAAAAAAATAATGAGACAGTTTTAAACGATCGTATATTAATTAAATTTATTTAAATTAATAAAATGAAAATTATTTATATGTTTTAATTTATTTTTACATATAATAAATAAGTTTATGTCACTCATACATTTTACTCTAAAATGTTTTCGCATTATTTTTTGTATTAATAAAATGTCAGTTTTGTTTTAGCATCGAAATCCTTGAAGAAAAAGCTGGTCTTCTCACGCTGTATATGGCTACGCTTTCGCTCACTCTTCTTAACTGTGCGAGCACCGTCGAGAATCCCCACACCACATTTTCTTCATCGTTCACCACTCTCTCTCGCAGTAAGTCAAACTTCCTCAACCTTTTCTCTACTTATTTCATTGAATTTCTGTTTCTTTCTTTGTTTCATTGATTTGTTTCTGTTAACCCAAATTTGTCAATGGAAGAGATGAAGAGAAAGCCCAATAATTTTGTTTGAAAGTTTGGTAAATTCATTATTAAGTTTAATTTGGACTGCAATTAGTTACCTAGAAGGAACTAACCTAACCATGATTAGGCTCACGCGTTGAATTCCACCTTTCGGCATCACATTGAAAAAAGGGCAAAAACATTTCGTGTGAAACTTTTTTTTCTGTGGAAGTTTCAGCAGCTTCAGAAAACTTGCAACTATGTTTTGTTAGACGAGGGTGAAGATAATAAAACTAGGAGAGAAAATTAAGAAAATAACATAAACTTTTTATGTAAAATCAAATTAATTTATATATAAGATAAAAATAAGAATTCAGAAAATTTATACAAGATACCTTATACAAACAGACTTATGCATAAATTAATTTAGCTTAGAGAGAAATTTTCTTATTTTTCCTTTCTAAAGATGTTTATGATTGATTAGCTTGTCCAAGCAGGTTTGCAATATAGAACCATTCACGTGTATTTATCTATTGGCTTGGCTTTTTGAAGGAGTTGGTTTATGACGTGCTTTTTGAGATAGTTAGACTTAGAGATGAAATATGGATCCGTTGACGTGCCTTTGTTACTAAATAATGTAGAGTTCGATCATCCTTAGAGATGAAATATGGATCCTTGTGCATCATTACAAATGCTATTTAGTTTGAATAGTTTTTATATGATTTTTCACGAAATGAATGTTAACTAATAAGAATGGAGGGTTTGGGTACTATGTATGAAGTATTAGGTTCGATCTTCATTCCTGCCATTTTGCACACAAAAAAATTATAAGAACATCATGAGCCGTCACCTAATTGCAGAAACTTTTGCGATGATTGTTTCTTTAGAGTTTTTGTTTTTCTTCTCTTATGTAGGGAGTAGATATAGCACATGCTCTTTTGCCAAGAAATCATTGAGGAAATCCATAAGAGATGAACCAGAGGCATCCGGAGATATCTTAGATGATAAATTTGTTCAAAATGACAACTTGGACACTTCTCTCAATCCAGCTGCCAAGAATTCTAACCCTTTTCCTTCAAGGAGTGCCGTGCTTCAAGCTTGCATAATAACTTCTGGTCTTATAGCTGCTTTGGGATTAGTGATTCGGCAGGTTCTCTTCCTTTTATGCTTTGCTATATCAGTTCCCCCTTTGCTTTATTTGCATGTTTCCTACTTTGTTGTCTATGTTAATGATATAAACATGATTTTGTATGAAGCTTAGTATGTTAATTTAGCCATTATGGTAGGTATTTCGGTGTAATCTTTATTTCCTTTTTACACCACATTAGAAATGGATATCAAGTGAATATTTGTCAAAGTACCACATGGAGTAATGTGAAAAAAAAAAGTAGGAATTTACAATAAGAACAAAGAGTTGAGTTGAGAGTTGTATTTGCAACTTATAAGTCTTTTGTTTGTATGTGGGACTTGGGTGGTTGAGTGTAGGATTGCAATTTTTGTCACAAAAATTGTATGAAAAGATTTGCAGGCCAAAAAATTTTTCAAAAAAATTTACGTTTTTGTTCAAAAAAGTTGTATGAGATGGTGTTAGTATTCAAGTTAAATTATTATGGGTTTTATTTATACTCTTATTTGTAACAGAAATTAACCTAAGATTGAAAGTTCTAATCAACTTTTTTTTTTTTTCATTTAGAAAGAAACTTAAAGCTTATCACACTTTGACTTCACATTGTTAGATGTATAAATTCGCATAACACAGGATATCGTGTTCATTTTGTACTTCATTTTTGTTTTTGCAACTTGCAGCTGTCTCATGTCGCATCTGTGGAAGGATTGCCAGTCTTGGACTGCTCTACAGAAGTATCATGTACTATTACACTCTTTTATTTCTTACTATTAGTTGTGGTTCAAAATTACACGGATTCTTTTCCACTAAATGGGTCATAAAATGATATTGTATATCAATAACTATTTTTGGACTCTTAATTGCTTAAAATAAATGTTCTCATTAGAGAGTTTGTGTAATACTTGAATGCATATAATAATTCTGGATTGACATTTTGGGTAGAAACTAATGAACCAAAGGGTAGATAAATTTGGAATTTTTTTAAGAATAAGACATGAAGCTCTTTGGTGATATTTATTGTGAAGTTTTCAGAAATACTGACATGACATTCAAATTTTCAGATATTCTATTCTTCTAGGGGAACTCTAACCAGAGATAAAATATATTGTAAAACTTTTATCTCATGTAATCTAATAGAGATATATATAACAATTGTTCATAAAAAATGTAATATTAATAAGCTTAATTATGTTTTTAGTCTCTAAAATTTGGTATGTAATAAATATTTCCTTTAAATTTTAAAACATGTTCTAATTTTTAAACATTAAATTTTTAAGGACTAAAATGATTTTTTCAAAACTTTTTTAGTTTCTAAATAGTTGATTTGTGGATTAAATATTAACTTTTCAAATTTGAGAGAGTAAAATACTTTTTTTACAATTTAGAAACTAAAACTGAATTCACCTCAAATTTCTAGAATTAAAAATATAATTAAATCTATTAATAACATATCAAAATATTTCTTTTGTATGTTAAGAAAAATATTTATAATATGCATTAAGCATCTTTTTTCAAATAACTATTTTTCTTAACAAAAATAATATAACAAGTAATATTTTGGTATATACATAATTATGATAATAAAATAGAATGACTGTGTCTCTCTTAAAAATTCAAAAGTTGTCAATACTTATCTTAATATTCATAATAAGTTTGTCCTAGTAGTAATATTAATAAATAAACATTATTTCTTAAATCAATGGTAGTCAACTTAGTATAAGTGGAAAACTTCAATCATTTGTATGTTTAAAAATTAATGAATTATAATAAAAAAAAAATATCTAATTTAAAAATAATAGTAAAGGATTTCATGTAAAAATAGAAAAAAAAAACTATTGATAAATTAAAAACCACATAAAAATAAATTATATATTTAAAAAGAGAAAAAATCATTACGTTCAAAAGCAAAAAACATTATACCTAAATATCGTTGTCTCCAAAATTATACTTTATAAGATAAAAGAAGTAATTTTACTAAATATTAAATGGTTTTCGTAATAAAAGAACTAATTAGAAAAAGTTCAGGGGGAGCCTTGCCCCCGGCTGCCTGACCTACCTCAGTCTCTTCTAATGTGCCATTAACTTTTTTAATTCGTTTAATCATTTTCAATGCGCAAATATAAGTGTGTTTGTTTCTTTGTTAATGTGCAAAGTTATCATTATGAAATATCGTAAGATTTTTTTTTCCACCTGCAGTTGGTTTTGAATTGTGGCACCTTGAGTTGATTACAGGACTTGTAGTGTTAATATCATCATGTCGCTATTTACTATTGAAGACATGGCCAAATTTTGCAGAATCTAGCGAAGCAGCGAATAAACAGGTAACTGAATCGAGCCATGACTCTGGAAATGTTCTGTAATGTTTTGCTAGCTTAGTTTGTTGTTAGTGGATTGCAATTTAAAACGTGAATATTGTATAGAGGGTCATAGTAAGTTGAGTAACTAGAAATAGTTTCTTCTTGAGATAACTTGTTTGGTAAGTCTCTTGTATTTGTCACTTTTGTGTTTTAGTCTGTATTAGATTCGCTGATGCTTTGTCTGAACTCTGGCAATATTTTGTTTTCTGAATCAGGTCCTTAGCTCACTTCAGCCTTTGGATTATATTGTCGTTGCATTCTTGCCTGGTATTAGTGAGGTTAAAAGAGAGCTACTTTTCTTGGTCATTTCATCTTTCTTCATCATTCGACCGATATCACATATTACTACCTAAATTCCAGGAACTCCTTTTCCGAGGAGCAATTCTTCCACTTTTGGGAACGAACTGGAATAGTATTGGGATTGCCGCATTGATCTTTGGTGTTTTGCACCTGGGCAATGGTCGAAAGTATTCCTTTGCCATCTGGTGCATATCTTTCTAATTTTACCCATCTCCCCACTCCCCTGTTTCTTTCTCCCCATTTGTTGAAAATTGTTTTGCGGAATTTGATTCATAGACTATATCCTTCTAGATCTGTTTCCATAAATCACAATATTTTTCCATTATTGTCTGTTAGTTCTGAATGAATTACAATAAGATTGTTGTCTGTGTTTTAGGGCAACTTTTGTTGGTCTTGCATATGGATATGCTACAATTTTATCTTCTAGTGTGGCGGTTCCCATGGCTTCTCATGCAGTGAACAATCTGATTGGAGGGATTTTATGGCGGTACACGTCAAATACACCAAACCAGAAACTGAATGAATGATTGCCATCTTCATGGCTAAGTCACTGGCTCTCTATAATCTAACCCTCCCTGCCCTGGGTTTGATCTATATGTGAGACTCGTGATTGGGAAATCATGGAGCAACAAGGAAGTTTGCAAATACTAGTAGTAATGGAAGCTCTGCTCTCCTCAATTGTTTAAGGAAAAGTTCATGTTTGTATATTACATACTATTTATAGGTCTCTGTTATAGTCCTCTGAAAACATGTCATGAAATTATTTACCGTAAATAGATAACTGTAAATTGTAATGACAACGAGGTCACTTGGCTTGCTTGTTACCAATTTGACTTTATTTGTCTCCTATTTTTGGAATATGGTCATATTGGCTTGGTTTTTGTTAGCCCTTGAAGGAATGTTCTCCTAAAAATAAAAAGGAAAATAAACAGAAAAAACAAATCACCCGCGTTTTGGACGGGTGTGACACGAAAGGAAGGCAAGACCATCAAGATTGTTGTTTGTGTTTTAGGTCTTGTCTTTCTATTCCTTATCCCTTTATAAATGTTGCACCTACCTGCCTGTTTTTCAAACCATTCTAATTCTTCCCAATTTCTTCCCTGTCTCTCTCTTTTTTTTTTTCTTTTTCTTCTTCTTGTTGTCTGTTCCTTTTCCCCAGAAATTGGGTGACCACCGTACGTACCAAAGCTTCAATCTTGATGGCTTCGGTAAGATCCTCCCACCATGTTAATGCCATTCATCTCTAGCCCATGTTTTAAAAGATGTGAAACTGTAGTTGTTATTATTGTTACTGTTATTATATAAAACAAAGCCGAAACGAGGTTTACTTTTGTACCAGGTTTCCAGCAAAATAACTATGTTTTTCATCTTCAGTGAATAATTAATCTCTGTTTTGTCTCAAGCATTTATCTCTTCATGTACAGTATGAACAAGAAGGAAGGCCACTACCCAAGTTCGGGGAATGGGATGTTAATGATCCTGCCTCAGCTGAAGGATTCACTGTTATATTCAACAAGGCCAGAGATGATAAAAAAACTGGAGCAGGGTCCGTACGTGTTCAATCCCAGCGAAGAAATAATTCGCGCAAGGATGAGGATAAAACCGCCAAGGTACGTATGAATAACACAAGAGTTATGTTATTTAGTGCCAGAAACATCATGACTATAAACTGAAGAGTTTTGCATATTGCTTATTTGAAAGCTTAAAACAGATGAAATAACCATGGGAACGAGTTTTTTGTGGTTGTTTCTTTTTAGCTAATACTATACATAAATATATAAATGGTTTAGGCTCAGAAGAAGTGGTTTTGCTTTAAACCCTAAACAAGGATAAGAATGTGTTTGTCGCTGCTTGGGACGTATGTTGATTCTCTTCAGTTTTCTTCTGAGGCCTCATCTGTCTCCAGACCACGGATTAGAGATAAAAGGAAAAGAAAAGGCATAGTTGCAGTCTGCTCACTGTTGTAGCTTCTAGTTGTTCACATGTTTCCCCTTTGTACGCACCGGCACAAAGAAATATATGTAAATAGAAGGATAAAAAAACTACCTTTTGCAATCACAAATTAAGCAGACATTGTCTGCTCTTTTTACTTTCATGATGCTGATGTGCTCAACTAGGCAGCTTTTTGTCTTCTTTCTTCATCTTGTGCCATCTTTCAAAGAGGCTTCTTTTTATTTTATTTTATTTTAATTTAACTTTCATATGACTGGAGTTTGTTGAATGAAGACAATGTGATTCTTTACGCCACTAGCAGCATGGTGCTACCACGTTTGACTGAAAGATATGATGACATGTATTGAGTATATTTACTATATAATTATACTAATATATAATACTATACTATTATTGAATGACTTGGTTCAAATGCCCCAATACATGGGCTACTTGTGAGAGGTGATAGTTTTTATCTGTTAACTTATATCTTCTTCTTGTTCATCTCAGAAGGAAAATTAATCAAGAGGCCTGTAAAAAAATTTAGCTACCATTAACATCTTTAAGCAACTAGGAGTATGTAGGGTAATATAAAAAAGAAACATTATTCAAAAATTAAAGGTAAGACAAATATCAAAGGAAGAAAGTACATGATAGTAACAGAAAGTAATAAAATGTCAATTAAATAGTAGTAAAAAAAAGTGGAAAAATATCAAGGAAATGATATTGTTGATATAAAGAAAGTGGTCGAAAGTAAAATAAATAAATAGTGTATCGATGTAAATAGTTGAGATTATCATAATAATTCATTCATCCGGAAACGTCTTACGATCCTATTATTTAAGATTTAAATGGATATTAAGTTTCAGTATAGAATATATGTATATAGAATGGAATACAAATATTCTAACTATAGGAAAATTATAGCAACTTCTAATAATCTTTTCCATTAATACTTTTGATCTTTAAATTTTAATGTCCGTGGCGTTCAAATTTTCATTTTTCAAAATGAAGATCAAAATAATTTGGGATTACAACTAGATAAAAAAGAGAGTAAAAATCGTTAAATTAATTGGGCACAAAATAATGTTCTCTCGTGCCAAGAATTGTGAATACATGTTATTTTGATCTTTAATAGATTTGAATTTGGGTTAATGATGACAAATTTTGATAAATTTAATTCTTTTCAAAATAACTTATTTTATGTTCTTAGTTATTTTAATCTTATTTTAGTTTTCTTTTTCAAGAAAACATATTACATACCTTATAAATTACTCTCTATCCTTATTTGTAACTTTTTTTTTTTCAGAAGACTATTTATCCTCTTTGTGATACTTTATTTTTTGGAAATTATATGTTGCATCCTTAATCAATTAATACATTTTTAACCAATAAATGATAAATATTTGAAATAAATGAGATAATCTCTTTCTCTTGTTACTATTATTAGGATAGGTGAAGACGAGCACTACAAGTCGCATAACCATTATTCTCCTTCAAAGCCTTAATTAATTAATCAGTTAGGGATGATTATTATTTTTTTTTAAAGTAAGGATATTTTTCGAATAATATTAAATATATTGAAAAAAACTAATATCAATAGATAATCTAACTAAATTTAAAAGAGTGTGAAATAACTAAAAGTGTTTCAAATAAAGAAAGAGAAGAATAAGTACAAAAAATTTAATGATATTTTTTTTTTACAAAAATACATTATATATGACTAATTTACAATATTTAATTAAACTATTTAGGATTGGCGTAGAAAAAGAAAACTTCACTAATATTTTTCAATAAATTCCTTTTATTCAATAATAGTTTACATTTTAAATGTTTATATTTCAATCAATGGTTTTATGGGAGAATGTATATGAATTGTCATTAACCACATCCTTTAAAGTACATGAGACTATTGCTTAAAATACAAATCATAATCCACTTAAAATATAGATCGACGTAATTAATAAAAATTTATTAAATTTGTCGTGAAAATTTGAAGGGTGGGTGAACGAGTTGATTTTACGAGTCTACCCCGTGTGATGAAAGACCCGTGCCCAATCACGAGGTCAAAACAGAAATTTAGTTAAAGCAAACAAAAAAAAAGTGCATATTTGTCTGAAGAAAATGATTGGAAGTGGTTAAACCTAAACATTCTTAATCGAAAACAACTCAGAAACAAAACTGTTGGTTGTGCTGTGGGTCTACAACTGTACGACTCGTGTCACTCTTTTCATTAATCAGTTCATGCAAAAACGGATTGAACCAAGGACGTGTCGTACTGCCACAACACACATGTCACACACACTCATCAACCACTTCTATCATATTCACCTAGGATCTATTACTCCGCATACTTAAATCCACGACCTCTTTTCTTCTTCTTTTTTCAACTTTACTTTATAACACATACCCAACAGTATATTATTCAAATTTCCAACCTTTTCCATTAATCAAACATACCTTAATCATATGTGCTTTATTATCATGTAATCACCAATTTAGTGTTACTTTTACTTTTTTATTTTCATTTTTATTGAAACTAAAATCAATATTTTTGAAAGTAAAAAACCAAATAAGACATAAGTTGTTTCCACATGAATCATTTCCAATTTTACATCGAACAAGAGCGACAAAAACATATTTTTTTCCTTTTATTTATAACGTTGCAACGTGACGTAATAGTTTTTGTATGAATAGAAGGTGGGTGAAATATGTGGAGTGGTTTGTTAGGTGGAGGAATTGTTATTGGTTTCACATACATACATTAATTGAATCCTCAACCTCCGTGCATGTGACTAGGATGTAGCAACTGCACAATATTTAAGGGAACTGTGTTGAGCAAATGTAGGAAAACTCCATAAGCAAGAAAATGGTTATAGCAGCAGCAGCAGCATGTAACAGAGTTGATAAGTGTGTCCTCATAATCTCAGGCCTCGGTTTCATCGTCACGCTCCACCTCCTTCTCTCCCTCTCCGCATGGATCTTCCGAACCTTCTTCCGATCCGAGAAGAACCTAATCCGAACCTACGGTTCCTGGGCTCTGGTCACCGGAGCCACCGACGGCATCGGAAAGGCCTTCGCCTGCCAGCTGGCACAGCGGGGGCTCAACCTCATCCTCGTCAGCAGAACCTCGCAGAAGCTGGAAGCTGTTGCGCGTGAAATCCAGGCGAAGAGTCCGACCGCGCGCGTGAAGTTGGTGGCGATGGACTTCGCGTGCGGGGATCTGTCGGAGGGGCTGCGGCGCGTGGAGGAAGCGAGTGAGGGGTTGGATGTTGGCGTGTTGGTGAACAACGTGGGAGTGACGTATCCGAACGCGATGTTTTTCGACGAAGTGGAGGAGAGTGTGTGGAGGAAGATTGTTAGAGTGAACGTTGAAGGAACAACGAAAGTAACGAAATGTGTTCTGCGTGGGATGTTGGAAAGAAGAAAGGGTGCGATCGTTAACATCGGTTCTGGCGCTGCAGTGGTCCTTCCTTCTCATCCTCTCTTCACGGTCTATGCTGCCACCAAGGCGTAAGCTTTCTCTCTAAAACTAATTCTCATTTTAACCATTAAACTAAAATTATTTTTATATTATCATTTAATTATTTTTTTAAAGATAGTTGGTTGAAAGTATAAATGTAAAGTATAACTAAGAGATTGTAAAGCATGCAGTTACGTGGACCAATTTTCAAGATCTCTATACGTGGAGTATGGACAATATGGGATACATGTGCAATGTCAGGTACGAAGTTATTGCAATGTTTGCAGCTTGTTAGGTAACTCTGTTTGTGGTTGTAGGGTAAACTTAGTACAGTAGTGATGATGAATGCGAAGGTTGTTGTTAAGAATATTAATTTTGATGAGTGAAGGTACCACTGTACGTGGCAACGAAGATGGTATCAAGGGTGGCTTGTATTGAGAGAGATTCACTGTTCATACCAACGGCTGAGGCTTATGCAAGAGCTGCAATCGGTGAAATTGGGTATAAACCAAAGTGTATACCTTATTGGGCTCACTCGGTTCAGGGCTTCTTCGCACACTTCATCCCTCATCCTCTGCTTGATGCTTGGCGATTCTCCGTCGGTATTCGCCGCCGGAATAACCAAAAAACTGTCACGTCGGATGTTAAATCTACTTTCTCCGGCCACGTGAAGGCTATAAAATAAATTTCAAAGTGATATTCCGGCACCATAATTGAACCTACGAAAAGCAAGTCTACACATCTATGTTTTCAACCATATGTGGTGGATCATAAAGAATTCAAAACTAACCTTTAGTTTTGTAATTATGTTACTTTCAATACTGTCTAGTCGGAATGAACTTATTATCCACCTGTTAAACCCAATTCATTTTTTATATTTATCTAACTAAATCGGCTAAAAACAAACAATTATAGAGAAGTTTTTATTTAGGATCGGAGGCCAAAAAAATTAATGAATCAATTTTAGTCTATTAAATATTCATCGAAAAAATTGATTCGTTTAATAAAAATCCAATTCAATATACCCATTAATATTTTTTACTACATGATATCCCATCCATCCATAAAGAGTTAATTTTTTAAAAATAATAAGTCAAGTTTTAAAAGTAACTTTTAAACAAATATTAGAAGTACTTTTTTCAGCAACATAAATTGAATGTTATCTATATTAATGGTGGTGATAATAATGATCTTAGGTAATAATGTAGAAATGTAAGGAGAAGTATTTGTGCCTTACGGTTAGGATCTAAAAAAAATCTGCTCATGCGGGTATGTAAGGATAAAATTCAGAACGGGTACTGTATATTGAAAATAAATATTTACAGAGATTACGGATATAAGTATTTTTTTATATTTGTATGTTAATAGGATTAGTATGGGTATTATAGTATCTGTAAATATTTATACCCGCTATAATCTAATTTAAATTAAAAATAATAATTAAAATATTAACACATTAATTTTGAATGAGTTATTTTTTATCAACGGGTTTTAAAAATCTTCATTTATTTGTAAACTATCATTGAATACTATTTAAATGAGTTATTTACACTTTGTTTGAAAGTTATAAATATTATGCATTGTATTTTTATTTGAATTTATAGTTGAAATTTATTATTAAATATTAAAATATTTTCTTTGTAAATATATGTGAGTACCCATGAATATTTATGAATTAAAAAAAATACGAATACCCGTATAACGGATATCCGTACGAATATGAGTACGAGACGAATACTTATCTAAGGGATACAATATAAGGAGCTATTACACCTACTTTACTCGCCCTAATGACATCCCTACTTACAATAATATATTTTATATTGAATACAAAACCTTCACATTTATTAACAACTACCACCAATAGACAAGTAAAAACAAACTTAAAACTTAATTAACTTGAATTTTGACAAACATGAAGGCATTACTAACTATTGTGTACAAAATTAAATTAATAAATTTGTCTTGATTTTTTTATTTTATTTCATAATGAATGACTTTATGCATTTTTAAATTAAATGAATGATGAATTTTAAATTAAATGAATGATGAATAAATAAAAGGTTAAATATATTTATATTCTCTAGACTCGGATGTAAAATTAAAATTTGTTATTGTGTCAAGCTTTAATTATTTTGGTTCAAAAAATTAAAAAAATACATAAATATAGTTATTTTAACCCAATAAAATTATTTTTTAGAACTTGTCAAATGATGTAAACAACTTAAACACCAATTTAAAACATCATTTGACACACATTAAAAAGTTTAAATTAATCGAGTTAGAAATATTATATATCTATTCATAAACTGCATCAAAATTTAGGACATAAAATTCCCATTAAAATTTAAAAATAAACAATATTTTTAACCCATGAATAAACATTATTTTGTCATTTGTTTGCAGCTCATGCATATTATTCCGAATTTCTCATTCTAGAAAGCCACTAACTTTAGCCTTTGTTTGTACCGCTTGATTTGTTGTTAAAATTGATGAATTTGTAATGGATTTGAAAGGAAATGTTATGTTTGATCTAATTTGTGTCCATTTGGGTGATAAAATGGTGGTCCCAAAGTTCACAAAGATGGCAAAAAACAAGGGGAAAACCATATTGGTTGTGCAAAAGTAATGTTGATAGGTAAAAGTGACCACATATTTATTCAACATCTTAAAGGGTTTAGTTGTGTGTATATTATTACAACTATTTTTTTCTAAAAACAATTATTTTAAGGCTTCACTTTAATAATAGTTAATTAATTAATAATTTAATCTTTATATTTACATTTTTGTTTTATGATAGTTTAATTTGATTTTTTATTCAATTGAATTTTTATTTTAAAATAAAATAAAATTAATTGAATTTTTATTTTTGTCAAAAAGATTTAGTGTGATATCTTTTTTTAAATTGAATTTAATAATATTTAAAAGTGTCACGTCTTAAATCTAAATTTATCACAAATCAAAATTTAAATATTTTAAATTGTATCATGAGTCAAATTAAAAAATAATATAAATTTCAACATATAACAATCAATTTAATAAAATAGAAGAGATCATGTTAATTTTTTTATAAAAATAAAAACTCAATTAGTAAATATAAAATTAAAAACAAATTATAAGTAAATATATAAAAAGCAAATTAATAATTAAATCTAATAGTAAATTATTATACTTAAATAACTAGTGAATAAAAAATTTATTTAAAACTTAAATTAATTACATAAAATAGATTAATAGCAAAATATCATAACCCTGTATTTTATTATTTTATTTGGTCACAGATTTTCACTGATGCAAGAAGAAAAAGGATTATTTCACGTCACATGACATCAGCACGAGTCATAAAAAGTACATAAATATTAAATATTGTTATATAATATAATATTTTCCTGTTTTATTTTTAATGTTGTACTCAACTTTTGGTATCAATAATATATATTTTGTTTCGTATCTTATATTTTAGTTATTTCTAAAAGTCCAATCGTTGATGTGAACTGAATTGACTTGCGTAATAAAAATATAGGAATAATAAATGAGGAACAATAAAAGGTCAAGAAGTACATTACGGGGAGACAGCTTGAAAAAAAAAATAATAATAATAAGACTTAACTTTCGCATCAACTCTACCACGTGGATCACTCTTCACAGGAAAATGTCCGATAAATAAAGAAACGATCCATGATCCACTGTACAAGAATACGATCAGGGATAGTAAAAACATTTGCGTCCGTAGATATTTAAATATAAAATTTGCTATGGATAGTTAGTAGCCGTGGATAGCGGGTATTCTGATATCTGTTTATAAATAGATTAGATATGATATCATACTATTTGTATTCACGAGTACCGGTTGACTATAAAACATTAAAAGTAAAATTTAATTTATATTTTATTAAGTTAAATTTAATTAAAATTATATTTTATTAGATTAAATTTAATTACAATTAAAATTAAAATTTAATTTAATTATACTTTATTTTATTTTTATAATTTTATATTAAAAAGTTATAAAATATATATATTTTTTAAATATTTGCAGGTATACGAGTATCCACGGGTACCCGCAGATTTTAAAAAATTTTAAAAAAATTCGCAGGTATTTTTAAGCGGGTACTCAACAGGTAAATGGACAGGTAATAGGGAGATTTTTTTTTACAGGTCGGGTTACGTCCGTGCAGTAAATACAATTAAGGATGATAATGACTCGAAGTAGACCGTTATATACAATTCAATCCATAACAAAAAAATTAACTCATTACTCGTTTGTTTATTTATTCATTAGATATTTGTTTAAAAATATTCACAAACTTTTTAAAACTAGCATGTACATGTAGATATCTATGAATGTTTAAAAAATTATTTTATAAATTTTAAAACAAAATTACAAAAAAGCATATATTAAATAAAATAAAAATTAAATTTTAATTTTAATTAAATTTAAATAATTAAAACATAAAATAAAATTTAATTTTAATTTTTTACGAGTAACGAATATCTATGGGTACAAATTCACTCATTTATAAATATGAAAGACTAAATTGATTTAGAATTTCAAATTCAAATTTTCACTAGGAGTGAAGTTACCAAAATCACATTTAACTCAAAAAAATTTCATACCTGTTGCATACAAAAACTATGTTTCATTTTTTATTTTCCACGTGTCATTCAAATGGAGTGGTGATGTGACACTATTTACCACATAATTTTGATCGTTTACAGCAGTAAAATTCATCATAATTTGTATTATCGTTAGATAATCCATCGATAATTAGAACTTTAATAATTCATTAGTAAATCTCGTCAATAAAATGAATGTCAAAATTTTCATCATTCGTGTTGGATTTTGACTATTTGATAAAATTGGCAATATTTTTTTTTAGTTCATCGATAAAGTAAGCATAAAATTTTCTATCAAATTCAATGAAATATATCATTAAATACAAAGGGGGAGAAAAAGGGGAAGAAATAGAAAAAGAAGTAAGAGAATGAAGAACCAAATTGTTATAATTATCAAAGGATAATTACAAATAAATAGTTATCGATTATAATTGTTGGTAATTATTGACAAATAATTTTTGACGAATATATGATTTTTAGTAGAGATGTCAACAAAATTTATACTCGCAAGTATTTGAAGTTAAAACCTGTAACGAGTAGGAAATGAATATTATAAATGGGTATCCACGGGTAATGGATTCAAGTGTTTTTTATACCCGTATGTTAATCGAGTGAGTATAAGTATCATAGTATGTGTACCGTGGATATCGATATCCGCTATACTTTAATTTAAATTTAAAAAAAAAAAAAAAACTAAAAAGACATGATTAAAATATTAAACCTTAAATTTTGAATAAGTTGTTTTTCAATTGGTTTTAAAATAAAATTTTATTTTCTTTATCAACTGGCATTCAACACTATTTAAATAAATTATTTGAACTTTGTTTACAAATTTATAAATATTGTATAATGTATTTTATTTGAATTTAGAATTAAAATATATTATTAAATATTTTAATTTGTTATAAATATTAACATATATATTTATATATCCATAAATATTAAAAAAATATGAAATATAACGTATGTCCACACATATATACATATAGAACATATACAAAGCGGATATTTACCTTCACTTTTCCGTTAACAAAATGATTTTAGTTACAAAACTGTCCATCTATAATTATATATCTTTTTCTTATATTTCATGTCAAACTTAACATGATATATTTATAAATCTGAACATACAGAACCATGTGTGTTCTGAATCATGCAGTACTATATTGCATTTATAATGAAAAAACAGAAGGCTGGAGACAGTTTGGTATAGAAGAGAAAAAAACGGAAGAAAATTGTCATTGATTAAGGAACTGTATATATTGATAAAAGAGAGCAATAGTTACATATACATAACTGTCGAAACCAGAGAAAAACAGAAACTAACTGCTAAACCCCATATTAAAGATAAATTGTCGAGAATAGTAACATAAAATCTTGTTTTCAGGTAGTTTTTAAGAACATGGCTTTCTCTAAGAATCTCTCTCTACTAACGAGAGATAAATTGTTATCAAACTGAAAAAATATTGAAGCTTTTAGGCCTCATAAAAAAATAGTTTTTTATTGTTGAATTACAGTTCCAATCAATGGAAAGTTATTTCTTGAAATATAGTTAAAATTTTAATTAGTGTAAAAAGCTGGTTAAATGGTTATATATTTGGCTTAAATAGGAAGTATTTTATGTCTCTTTAAATACCATATGAATATGTCCCCTATGTTTTCTTTCATAAACCACTTCATGCTTCATTCAAGTGACTTAAATAAAAGAATATGACATTTCATTTCGTAAAATTATATAATTTGTGATCTACTTTTGTTTTTCTTATTTGTACAACGTTACTAGGCTCACTGCATATATGTTAGCATTAATGAATGACGGCTTCACGTTTTAGATACTTTATTATTATATTAGTTTATTTATAGCATTAATAACTATAATATATTAAAATGATCTTTAATAAAAATAATTATAACTCTTTTTATCTTTATATAATTTAAAACTAATACAAAATAACTGGTTTGAATATGCTTTAAGCTTATGGAAACTATTCTCTCTTCCTATTTTAGTTCCTATAGATATTTTTTTTGTTATTTTTAAAATTTCGACATTTTTTATCAGTATTTTTTTAGTTCTTTTATTAACAACCATAGTTAATTTAATCAAAATTATAAAACATTGTTTTGAAAAACATTAAATATTCCTAAATTAGCTTAATGAAAATAATGCAAAGAAAAAGAGAAATGAAAGAGAGAAAAAGCGTTAAGGTGGAGTGTTCTTACGAAAGGCAACCTCTGTGTCCAAACCAAAACCATTAACGCCACGAACGTGAACCAAAACGGAGCGTTTGAACAGCGCCGCGAGGGGCTCCACGCTGTAGAGGTCGGTAGCGGAGTACTTATCAGCGCGTCGCGACAGCACCACGTGCAACACGCACACGCCGTTGGGCTTCAACGTGCGTTCGATCTCGGCCACGAAGCGTTCCGGGTAGAGCGCGTGGTCGAAGACGTTCGAGAATTCGAAGTCGAACGTGCCGTTTCGAAACGGTTGGTCGTGAAAGTCCCCCTGAACCACCAGGGGAGGGTACGGAACGAGGTCCATTCCCACGGAGTCCGAAACGCCCACGCGCCTTAGTGCCTCGACTTCTTGCCCCACGCGCGCGCCTACGCAAAGCGCCTTGGACCCCTTGTGGAGAAGCTTCTTTCCCTTAAGGTCCTCGAAGAAGCGCGCAAAAACCGGGATCTTGCGGTTCCAGTCGCGCGTGTTCCATATTTTCCGGAGGCGCGGGTTGAGGGTTTTGTTGAGCTGGCGCTGGATGTAGGCGTCGTAGGAAGAGTAACCGGGTCGGATTCTGAGGTTGTTATTGTAGGTGGTGGTTGTGATGGTGGTGATGGTGGCGTGACGGTGGTGTTGGTGCGGCGGAGAGAGGAGGGGGAGGAAGAGGAAGAGGAAGAAGGGGAGGGAGAGGATGAGAGAGAGGAGAAAGTATCTTAGGATTAATGGTTTTGTGAGTGTTATGTTCATTCCCGCATGCATGTCGTGCTATGAACAACAATAACAGAACGTGTTCTTTCTCATGCTTGGGACGAAAGGCTGTGAAAAAAAGCTTAATTTTGAAGAAAGAGAGAGAAAGAAGTTTTAGAGGATAATAGATAAGCCATTTATGCTTTATAGTTGCTAAAGATAAGTTGCATTATCCATTAACGTAATGAGGATTTTAACTTTGTCTCTTGATTTGGGATAGAGCTAAGCTTTGTTATTTATAATAATTTTGGATATTATAAAAGTTTATTTTTTTGTAAAGGATTTAAAGTTATCGTATAAATTTATTTTTATATTATGTTTCATAAACCACTTCATTTGTTCCCTATTTTTATTGATTTTATTCAATTTGATCCCTATTTTCGTTTTATGTTCAATTAGGTCATCATTTTCGTTAAATTATGGTCAATTTGGTCATTTTCACTAACGGTGTTTAAATAGTTAACGTTTTTGAACAGTACATGTCACGTGTCAGCTCCTAGTTTTTTTGATTTTTTTAATATATTTTTTTAATCTTTTTATATTTTAAAAAAAAAAAAATTTTAATTTTAATAAAAGTGTCCACGTGTCAAGTCACAATTGTGCCACGTGTCAGTTTGTAGTTGTATTATTTATTTTTGTTCAATTTAGTCCTGATATTCATTATTTTTATTCATTTTAGTCTCTATATTCGTTATTTTTGTTTAATTTAGTCCCAAATTTTGTTAAAATAAAACCATTAAATTTTTAAAATTGACAATATTATTAGTTATTTTTAAATTTAATTATAAATTATAATATTTAGTTATTAATTGAATATAATTCTTAAATTCAATTGTTAAATAGAATATAATTATTTAAATATTATTAAAATATAATTATTAAAATTTTAAAAATATATATTAACATTTGTAAAATTCACATTTAAATTTAAAATATATAATATTTTTATTGCATTTTAGATATTAAAATCTAAAATATTCTATATGTAAATGTTAATTTTACAAATATTAGTTTATTTTTCTAAAATATTTTGAATATTTAACATATTTTTATATATCAAATTTAAAAATATTTTAGAATATAAATATTAGAAGAAAAAAAATAATAATCATATTCTTATAATATTTTAAATAATTATATTCTATTTAGCAATTAAATATAAGCATTTATTCAATTTATAATTAAATTTAATATTTTATAATTGAATTTAAAAAATAATAAATTCAAAGGTCAATTTTAGAAAAGATATTAATATAATTTGTAT
>Ga0209589_1000745_pt1 | contig 48270 bp, 16 predicted proteins | sample CowpeawhiteBW_FD_187525 | JGI IMG/M metagenome (GOLD analysis project Ga0209589, IMG submission 187525) | Root nodule microbial communities of legume samples collected from California USA - Cow pea white BW (SPAdes) (version 2) | ecosystem: Host-associated > Plants > Roots > Nodule | place: USA...
ACATTGACCAGTATTGAGAAAGTAGAGCACCATATAAGGATCAAGGCCCATAAACCCATTGCCTTAAGGTTTTGGGTTGAGAGTGGTGTCAATATCTTATGTGGTTAGGCTCAAGTCTCATTGGTGTTTGTTCTCCCTAGTGAAACCCCCTCTGTAAAACCTGACAATAAGAGTTGATACTTTTGACTGATGAAGTTGAATTTATGTTTGATTAAAGATTTTTGGTCTAAAACGTTAACATTTCCTTGAGTTAGAAAATCAATTTGGAAAGTATACCTTGAGATATGGTTATTAAATTGATGTTGTCAAGTAAAAACTAACAAAATTATATAGCAAAACTTTGAATATATTAGTACTTGGTTTTTTGGTATTTATTTTGAACTTTGACTAATTAATTGGAATTAAGTCATATAATATGAGATAATCCAATAAATATTGTTTATACACCTAAAACTCATTGTTGGTTATGATCCTTAACTCCATTATTGATTAAAGTCATATGTTAATCTCCGATACAATATACATTTTATATTCAGCTTGATTTAATTTTAAATAAGTTAGTTATTGTTGTGATTGTTTGATTTCTTATTATAATTGTTTTCAATATATCAATATTGATGTAAATTCTAGTAGCAGTTAAATTATATGAATTTTTTTATTGGATTGTACATATATTTTTTTCTATGTACATTATTATATTATATTATATTATATTATATTATATTATATATATATATATATATATATATATAAATATTTTTTTATATAAAGTAATTCTATATTATAAAATTAATGTATTATTATAAGTCATTTGTTTAAGAAAATTTTTCTATTACACTAAAATTTTATATTTTATTTTACAATAATATATTTTTCATTTTTTTCTTTATGTGTCATTACAAAATTTTTTTTATTAATAACTATCAAAAGTTATTAGTGATAATAACCGATTTAGATACCAATTTATAAAATAAAAAATTATTAATTATTAAATCATTATCATAAATAAAAAAATATAATTATTTTCTAAATTAGTTTCTAAAATTTAATTACCAAAATTTTAACTTAAAAAATTGATTATTGAACATTAATTATCAAGATTTTTATTAAAAAAAATTAATTTCTAAATTAATTTTTAGTTAATTAATAACTAATTTAATAATTAATTATAACTTTTTATTCGTAATAATAACTGGTAATCAATAATTTTTTAATTATAAAGTAGTATATAAATTGATCAGACTAATAATTTTTGTTATTAAAAATAATTTTTAGTGATGTATTTTTCTGTTATCTAAATTTTAGTTTAGATTATTCCTTGTCCATTATTTTTTTTGTTCTTGCATCGTAGAGCGGTGGTTTTCACTTCATTCTTTTCGTAATAGTCTGACTGATATAAATCCAAAAAAGAAAAACATATAAAATATCAAATGTTTTGAACTTCTAGAAACACATACGAATAAATCATATAAAATATCCAACATTTTGAACTTCTAGAAACACATAAAATATCCAGTTTTGAAATTTGAATTATATATTCCTTTTCCATCCAATAATTCCAGATTTATATCAAGCGACTGCACAGTGACTTTTTTCTTTTTGTGGACTATTGTTTCTATAAAAGCATTTTAGACTACTGATACTTTTACATTTATCATTATCGAAAATAAGTTATCCTTTTTGAAATTTTATATATATATATATATATATATATATATATATATATATATTTAACTTAGATTTCTTATTTTAAGTTTAAAATAAAAATTACCAATTAAACGTGATGTATAGGTAAGCTACAAAACACAACAGTGAATTAATTTTATAAAGATATAAAAGGCAGGGTCCACAAAATCAAAGAATGGAAAAGGATATGACTATTGACTAATTTGTTTTTTTTCTAATTCATAAAAGGTATTATAATTTTAGCGCATTTTCCGGGAACTAATTTATTAAGGATGTATCTATCACGAGATAAGGGTTAGAAAATTAAAGTATTCTCATTACTTATTTAGTTTGAATGCCAAGATGAAAGAAAGAAAATTATGGAAAGGATGAGAAATGGAAGAATTATAATGGTTGTTAGATAAGGGACTTGAGAAGAAAAATGTAGAAATAATAAAGAAAAATAATTACTTTTTCTTTTCAAATTTTCAAAAATAGTGAAGAAATGCAAAAAGTTTTATAATACGAAAAATATTTATTGTTGTAATAGTAATAATAAATAAAATTATTAATAACTAATAAATAATAAAGAAAATCAATAATATAAATAAAATAATATTTTTATAACCAATCGTTTTTTCTTCTCGTTTATTTCTTTTCTTAAAATTTTACAAAATTAGTATAAATATTTGTAAGAAAGTAATGTGTAATAGGAATACACTCTTCTAAGAAAATAATTATGGTGTACTTGTTTACATATAATATTTCGTGATGCTTGTAAGAATTTGTAATAATGAATATTTTATTGTAAATTATAAGATTATATATAATAAAATATTTATTATTCATTTTTTAATTATGTAGAAGTATTTTTTTTTAAAAAGTTTCATATTTTCTCTTTAACTTATGCCATTCTTCTTTAAACAAAAGATGAACGAGAAGAGTTTAATTTTAATTTAAATAGAATTTAAATTTCCTTTATTTTTAAATTTTAAAATCTCTCTATTTTGTGTGCTCATTATATGGATGGACGTTGTGATGTCACATGTGATTTGGCTCGAAAAAAGAAGACATTTTCGTTAACCTATAATTGTAATGATATGTTGTTTCTAAATTATGTATTCTGAAACAATAGATATGGTTGTTTCAAAATCAAAACTTTTTTATAGATAAGAGGAGATGTTTTAGTATATTGAAATTATAATAAAGAAATTATATGTTGAAAGTGTAAGTAAAAGTTCAGGTTAGATAATTGATGTTGAATTGATGTGTTATTGATTTTATTTAGACCGTGTATGTTTCTATTTATTTATTTTACGTGAAGAGATTTGTAGGAAAAAACACTTTGTCTCGTGTTATTACACAAGTGCCATTTCCATTTTTTTTTCTTTTGAATGGTATGTAGGTTGTTATTATTAACGTTGTTGGTGGTGGGCACGTCTTTTGTGGTCACATTGGTGTTGTATTGTGGAGGTGGTAGTTATGATCTCTTGCTTGTGATGCTAGTGACATGGTGGTGGTCTTGGTCTCATGCTCAAGGTGTTGTGGGCTAGTGTCCTTAGTGGTGTGGCCTAATGGTGCACCTATTGGTTTGGCTTGGTGTTGAACTGATGAGTTTGTTTGGTCCATGGTTGTTGTGAAGTATTTCCGATTCTAAAAATACTTAATACAACAAATAATTATATTTTATTTTAAATTACTTTTATGACCAAAAACAAAATGATAATCTTTTATTTTTATAAAATAAAACATTTTTTAATCTATCAAACCTATCACACCACTCAATAACTTTGATCAACTTTCATCTTCAATCTCTTCATTTCTCACCATCTTTCCCTTACTCAAAACAACCTCACTTTCACATCTCTTTCCCCTCAAATCCACTCTATCAAATCCATCTTAAAAAACAAATATATGATAATGATATTGGAAAAAAAGGCAATGAAAAGGGAAAGATAATACCGTGTACTTAAAATAAATGTCCCACCCCTAACTCCTATGCCTATACCTTCCTCCCCATCCCTAACTTCTCTTAAAATACCTACTTAATTAGGTGTTGGATGCTCTCCATTCCCATTTTGTTGCATTGACACCTTCCCCATTACCTACAACACCCTCAACATCATCAATACATCACCATTACGAGCTCCTTCACCATTGTCAGTGTCTTTTAGAGTCCATCATTCACTTATTGAGAAAGGTCCTGAAATATCTACTAATCAAGGTGATGTGCAATCACATTCAAGAGGATCCCACATGTTGTGTTGATCTTCTATGATTTCACATTATGGTCATGGGTAATGGTTAATATAACAAGTTTTTTACATTATTTGTTTTATCAATTGACTGTATATTATTTTTTTTTCATAAATTTCTTTTCTTAAGGTTTTATCCATGTAGGATTGCATCAAATGCCATCACATTGACCACTAAGTAGCAATATACTCATTGTGGCCTACATGGGGTTCACTAACTAATGAATGGAAAAAAGAGGTTTTAGTGTTTTAAAGTGAATTTTCTCATTTTTAATACTTTAACTTACAGTTGTTACATTGTTGTTGTATTTTGAAATTGTTTTTACATAGAGGAAGGTCAATTGGAGACCTGAGGATGAGGAAATCATAAAAAAGAGTTTTCATTCAAATACCTCACATAGACTATCAAAGATGTTTAGATATAACGAAAAAAAAAAGCTTGAGTGGACTTTTGATGAGATTTGAAACTCACTACTAGAGATTTGGAATTCTCCTTCATATATTGCAAAATGCTCACAAGCGTAACAAAACTAAGCATTTGAAATAAGTCACAATTTACACACATGTGGATCCATTAATATACATAAGCATGTAATTCTCATGGTAAGTAAGCCAAACATAGTTTGTTTTTATTTTTTTTATAACATTCTATATTAATCATGTTTATAGAATAAGAAATTGGGTCATCGACCACATATAGATGAAGTTTTTAAGCAAGCTTATTTACGAAAGATTATTGGTGAATTTGTGGATGGAACGATTTAGGAAAAGACATGTAAGTCTACTATTTTTTTTTTGTTATTTCTTTTTTAGGTTGTGTATTGTATATATGATATAATTTATATTTTTGAATGACAAGGGAATTTAGGAGCAAATATTCTCAAGCTAGATCAAAAGTTGCATCTTATGTTGAACAATCTAAATCATCCCTTATAGACCCTACAAAAGAAGAGAGAATAAAGATTGATAGTTGAGTTCTTGCTACATATGGAAAGAACAAAAGTTGGATCTATGGTATTGGAGAGGTCACCCGTACAAAACATAAGAAAAAACTCAGGTATCATGGAAGTTCAAGTCATTCCTATGATTCAAAGGATATTGTCCAACTAAATCAACAACTTTTGAATTATAGAGATGATAGTAAGAGGTTAAGTCGACAATTACAATAACAACAATAACAACGACAATTACAATTAATTTTTAGTGTTATCCTCCCTTTCTTTCCACTTGATACGCAAACTACATTACAACAGTAACAACAACAAGAGTAACAAAACCAGCTTGAGCAAGACCAACCTCAACAAGATTGGGAGCAACCACAACAAAACAACCACCAACAAAGTCACCAAGACCAACACCAACACCAACACGAACATGACTACTCTAAATGTTAGACATTTAGAATTTTGCAATTCTGTAGCACTTTTAGAAACTTAATTTGTATTATATCTTCTTAGAACTTTAATTTGGATTATGAGTTGTCGTCATTTGTTTCTTTTTAGATTATATGTTATTACTTTTTAATTTGAATTTTATATTGTTCATAACTTGAATTTGAATTAAGTTATCAAATTTTAGTGTTAATGATATGTTGGTAAAATTTTATTTTATTTAATTTAAATTTCATTCAATTGACACAAAATATAAAAAATAAAATAAAACAAAAATATTTTGTTTGATTTGAAAAATATATTACAAACAAATTTACCTATGGAATAATATGTATGTAATTCACACAATTTTACCAACAGATTATTTCATATATTACTCACCAGCATTACTTATACATTTTTTTATTTTTATTTACTTACAGATTATTTCGTATTTATCCAACATTATATACAAATTATTTCATATGTAACTTATTTACCTAATTTTATATACGAAATAATCTGCATGTAATTTTCTTGCATTTCATTATCTCCTGATAATTTTGTATGTAACATTACCTACAAATCTTGTTTCATATGTAAATTTACCTATACATTTTTTATATACAATTTTTTTTCATATATATTCATAGATAATATTCAATTACCTATAGATTGCATTCGGTACATAGCAATTTTGTCTATAAAAAAAATCATTTACAAAAATATATTAGACTATTATACTTAAAAATCATACTTTAAATATATCCACATATACATAACCATCACTAATCATAATCATTTATACATTCATTTTTATCATCTTACGATTCACATATCTATTTTCATTATCAATTGAATATATAATAAATTAGCTTTTCTTTCCCAACCTATTAGAATTTTTCAAGCTATTTTTGAGTAATTTAAAATATAAATTTCTACATTATTAATAATATTTGATCTTAATCACAAAATGAAAAAAAAATGAATTTCTTAATAGAAATTGAATCAATTACTCGAGTCAATTATAATTGATTTAACTTGTTCTTTGTCTTATTAACTCTTTACAAATAAAATCTAACCTCACAACAATATTTTAGTTTTATACGATGAGAAACTTTTAGAAAAACTAAATTTCTAAGTAATATACTTTCTATTCTTATTGTCCATTAAATTTATCTATATTAAGTCTTACATTTATACAATGTCATAGATGAACAAACACAATTCATATAGGCCGGTTGATCATACGTTGAGTAAAAATAAATAAGTTCAATTTGATTTATTTTCGTTTTCGTGAGTTACAAAAACATATATACCGTAATATTGAAATAATTTAAAAAATACATACATATATCTTTAACAAGTAAATTTTAGTTAGATCTTAAAATATTTTTTCAATATTCTCCTAAAGTTTTTTAATTAACCATGTGATAAATAAATTTCCATTGTTTTAAAATTATGATTATTCTATAATAATTTTATGTTTAATTATAACACATGGATATTAACCAAAGAAATCTAATATTAATCGAATGGGTCAGCCTGGATTAACCATAAAATTCTTCAAAATTCAAATAAATCAAATCAATTTAATATGATATAGACATACATAACTACAAATTCTCATATTACATGAGAATTTTTTTACAAATTTGTTAAAAAAATTTGCAAGAAAAGGCTTTTTCCTGCTATTTTTTCTAAGAAATTTAATTGGCAGGTAATTCCTTCGTGAGTAATTATTTCCTACAAAATTATAAAATTCGCAAGTATTTCTTACAAAATTTGTTGCGAAAAGTGTTTTATACAAAATATTTTGCAAAAAAATTATATATATATATATATATATATATATATATATATATATATATATATATATATATATATATGCCAATAACCTGTTTGAAAATTTGCTGAATGAAAGTCAAGCCTGGCCTGCAGCAGTGCCCACGATGATACAATTTTCGTGGACATCCAACATAGAATTGATCCAATGTTATTAATATTAGGGAATAGGTGTATTTCAATTAACTTAATATGATTAAAAAAGTCAACCATAATGAGTTAAAAGAAGTTACCATTAATTTTGAACTAGGAAAATTTATATAGTATCATGGGGTCGATATCTTTCGTGAAAATCTTTAACCAAATTAATTTCACCCCACACAATAATTAATAGCTTCTTTTTTTCTCATATATAGAGAGAAAATTTGCAGTTAGTCAAATACCATTCTTGAATTGCGAATCTATCAGTTTCTATATCAAGTATAAAACATGTTAATCCGAAGGAGTTGGTTCCATTTTGTTTAAGGTTTAACTCTTAATTATTTTGCTAATACATTATTGATTGATCTTAGATTATATGTAGTTTCAATTCAACAGATTTTATTTTATGCCGTCATGTTTCTGGGTTCTCTAATTTGCGATGTTGTGCATGCACGTTATATTTCACGATCACAATTTCATAAATATAAACGCCGGCAGGGAAAACTTGGAATCTTCAATAGGTTTCTCAATTGTTTATGGCATGGAAGTCAACTACTTCTAAAAAAAATAAAGCCATGTCTTACTTTCTGTTTACTTATAAATAATTTAATACTAATCACACAAATTTTTTTTAGGATAGATTTTAACCGTAATTATAATATAAGAGTAAATTTTAAATTTAACTAAACCATAATTATTTAATTAAATTTACATTAGTTTATATATTACAAATTTATTTTATTTCTGGTGGATATAACATAACAAAACTATACTATAATTATTATTTTTTGACTTTTAATTTTTATTTCTTGAAGTGAATTAATGTGAGTTATTGATTTTTTCAAATTTTTAAAAAAAGAAATACTAGTACAATAATTAATAATTTATAGTAAATCACATTAAAAAATAAAGGAAGGATGAAAGTAAAAAAAATAGGCCCAAGTATGCAATTGCACCCATTGCAAACTATGCATAAGGTGTGGTGTGGTCATAATGTCAAAGTTTTAAAAAATAGTTAGCCACGATATCAAGATTTTTGGAGTGTCTACAATATTATAAAACGTGAAGAAACCACAATTGTGACTGTAATTTGAAACTTGATCACATGATGGATAAGCCCAAAAGCTTGATCAAGAAGAGTTTACAAAAAGAGAAGCAGATCGTTGTGCATCCACTGCCACTGAGAAAACCTTCTGTCACACATTCAAATGCTTCTGGTTTGTACACTCTACCTTTACTTCAACCTTCCTTCAAATTCTTGGCAATTAATCATCCAAATTCAACCAACTCATCGCGTGGAGCATTTTCAAGGAAGGAAGAAACTAAGAGCCTTGAACCATCATCAAGTGAGGTCAGAAACACGACCTACAACTACAAGCTACAAGAAATTCCAAAAAGTTATAAGGTTAGGGAAGAGGGATTCAAATGCAGTGCACTTTGCATGCCTCTTCCAGGGTTTGGGAAAACAAAGCCAGTTAAAGCAAGAAAAGAAGAAACCCAAATGCATGCAGTGAACCCTGTGCTATCATTATCAAAGCCAAGCTCTTTGGAAAAGTTTGAACGTAGTTGCCTGGTTTCACAAGCAAGAATGCATGAAAATGAAGGAGACAACTCCATAAGTTCCTACTTTGATCTTCCATCCGAATTGTTTAAATTCAGCAGCCACAATGCATAAATCTGGTTGCGTCTTTGCGCATGAGTATAATATAATGGTAATTTGGCAAGTTAAGCTAATAATATATGGCAGATACTTTGTTATTGTTTATCAGTGCTTTAAACAGTTGTTATGCGTAAGCTACGCGCATATAACTGGTTACATGTTGTACTTGGTTTGATATAAAGCCTGCTTCAAACATAAACTACAAAACTTAATTTGATGTTTCATATTTGGCTATGATATGTCTCCACAAACAAAGTTAATATATGTGCAACCATCATCAAAGAGTTTCCTGCTTTATTTTCATCTAACAACTTTTTTCTTTCCTAACAAAATGACTTTACCTTTTGAAAGCTAGTGTTGGGATTATATTTTATGATATATGTCTTATAGCCATTTGTTATAACCATTAAGAAATTAACATTATATGTATATAACATTGATCTTATACATATAAGGTATTTAATATTATTTTTCACCCAAAACTTTCGGTTAGAGATTTTGGTTTTATGTATATGATATTAGTTTTATATATATAAGGTATTTGACATGACTTTTAACCAAAAATCTTAAGATAATGTAGTTATAGGTCTTTTTTCTTATATAAAATTTAACTTTGTTGATTCTATTCGATGTGAGACTTTTAATTCATTTGGACTATTCGAACAGTTGTGCTGTTATTTGGATATAATAGATAACTATTTTTATCACTTTATATCATGTAAACAATTTTTTTATTGCAACAATTAACATAATATTGAAGCAAAGTAAGTGAGTAGGGTTTTTCATCGTTGTGAACTGAGTAGGGTTGTGAACTCCCTATCATCCAGTTTAGCTGGTTTCTTTTGGGACAAAGCTTAAGTCTTACCTTTTTATAAAATTTGTGGGAAAGAAAAAACATCTCAATCACATTGGTACGGGGTTCATCAGATTTTAACAGAAGCTTACGACCCACTACTTATATAGGTTGTATGTAGATATAATAGGTAAAATTGTATTATCAACCATGGCCACTTATATCCAAAGAGAAAGAGTTCTGATTTCCAAGGTCCGAAAATGCATGACATAACATCCTATGTCATTTACGTCTCAACCTTCTAACGCCTCTATAAATAACAACCTAATTTTCACTTTCAAACCATCTTCAACCATGGCTGTGGTGTTCTGGGTACTGCTTTTCGCTAGCCTCAGCCATCCGCTAGCCACAATCAATGCCCAAGCACCAGAAGGTACCCCTTCCAATTGGCAACCTGCAACCCCAAATACACCTTCTACATGGCCAACTACCACTCCAAATACACCTTCTACATGGCAAACAACAACCCCAAATACACCTTCTACATGGCCAACTACAACCCCAAACACACCTTCCACATGGCAAAGTACAACCCCTAATACACCTTCTACATGGCAAACTACAACCCCAAATACACCTTCTACATGGCCAACTACAACTCCAAACACACCTTCTACATGGGAAACTACAACCCCAAATACACCTTCCACATGGCAAACTACAACCCCTAATACACCTTCTACATGGCAAACTACAACCCCAAACACCCCTTCTACATGGCCAACTACAACTCCAAATACATGGCCAACTACAACCCCAAACACCCCTTCTACATGGGAAACTACAACCCCAAACACACCTTCTACATGGCAAACTACAACTCCAAACACACCTTCTACATGGCAAACTACAACCCCAAATACACCTTCTACATGGCAAACTACAACCCCAAATACATGGCCAACTACGACCCCAAATACACCTTCAACATGGCCAACTACAACACCAAATACGCCTTCTACATGGCCAACTACAACTCCAAATACACCTTCTACATGGCCAACTACGACTCCAAATACATGGCCAACTACAACCCCTAATACGCCTTCTACATGGCCAACTACAACCCCTAATACACCTTCTACATGGCCAACTTCAAATGCACCCTCTGCATTGCCTTCTACAACACCAAGTGCACCCTCAACGTTGCCAACAACAACACCGAATGTACCTTCAACATTGCCTACAGCAACACCAAATGCACCTTCAACATTGCCAACAACAACTCCAATCGCACCATCAGTAGCCAAACAACCACCTGTTGTGGCTGCAACCCCTGCCATTTCACAGAAACCACCAGCAGAAACTTCTCCAACTTCAACTATCAAGCCAACACCAGCAACCACATCTGCAGCTTCCCCCACTTCTGTCACCAAGCCACCTATTGTCATTGCAACCCCTCTCCCCTCAATAAAACCACCAGTCGCAACTTCTCCCACTTCTTCTAAATCACCAGTTCCCAAAGTTTCATCTCCTACATCATCTGCACCAGCGAAATCACCCATTCCTAAGGTTTCATCTCCAACATCATCCGCACCTGTGAAATCACCACTCCCCAAGGTTTCATCTCCAACATCATCTGCACCTGTGAAATCACCGGTTCCTAAGGTTTCATCTCCAACATCATCTCCCGTGAAATCGCCAGTCCCCAAAGCTATATCCCCAACATCATCTGCTCCTGCGAAATTACCAGTTCCAAAAACTACATCTCCAACATCTGCTCCTGTGAAATCACCAATTCCAAAAGACACTTCTCCAACATCTGCTCCTGCAAAATTACCTGATCCGAAGCCTTTACCACCATCATCTGCTCCTGCGAAATTACCAGTTCCCAAGGATTTACCACCAACCGCCACTCCGGTGAAACCACCCGTCCCCAAAACAGCACCTCCAAAAATAGCACCTGTAAAACCACCTGTTCCCAAGATCACACCAGCATTAAGTCCAAAATCCCCATCTCCAAAACTCCCACCCAAAGAAGCACCTATTTCACCTCCACCACTGCCATTACCGCCAGCTGACTCACCACTGTTGCCTACTCCAACCGCATCCCCCACACCAGCCGAAGCACCAACAGCGCCAGCACCAGCCAAAAAAGCACCAGCACCAGCACCTGCACACAAAAAGAAAGCGCCAAAACCATCACCTGTTCCTTCCCCATTAAGTAGCACCCCAACACCTGCACCAACGCCTTCGATTGAAACACCAACCCCAGCACCAGCACCCGAAGAAGACACGCCAGAACCTCCTCCCCACAAACACAGGAGAAGAAGACACAGACACAAGCACAGGAGACATCACTCGCAATCTCTGGCTCCAGCACCAGCCATAATTCGGAGGAGTCCCCCAGCACCACTAATTGAAGATATTACCACAACCGACTCAGAAGAGACGCCTGCACCAGCACCAAGTCCCAATGCGGTAATATATACTATCTTTCAACTCTTAGATTTGAAGTCCTAAACACTTTTAATCACGTCTCATTCATCTCATATTTTCCATTTTGTTTACAGAATGGTGCGCAAGCCTACTATAAGCAAGGGAATACATGGCCAAGCGTTGGAGTCGCCATTGCCATTTTGTTATTATCTGTCATCACATGACACTTTCAAAATCCTATATGAAGAACATTGATTCACTCTAAGCGGTGGTGTGGTTTGCAGAAATTATATTATTTTTTACTTTCTTTCTTTGTGTTGTGATCTTTGCCGAATAATATTAATGATACGAGTTTTTGAATTGTTAAAACAACCAGACACTGCTAAGCAGAATGCAAAAGTGTTATATATTTCCCATTTAATTTGATGAATTTCTGAATCCAAAATCTTGTACTTAACAAGAACAAATTTATCAACCTATATATATATATATATATATATATATATATATATATATATATATATATATATAATATATATATATATATATATATATATATATATATATATATATATATATATATATAACATACAGATACGTTAACCTTTTACAATAACATTATCATGTTTATGAAAACACTATCCCAATTTCGGATATCATGCATCCAACCCTAACAAAATTAATATTTCATAAGGTTGGAATATAAGTATGAATCTAAATTTTATATTAAAATAAATGAAATAAATATATAAAAATGAAGATTTTTAAATTTATTGATTTAAAATTTTGGATAGAGTGTAAATTTTATATGTATACTAGTTACACTCGGTTCTCATGGGTTTTGTATCTTCCATGTGCTTGCCATAACCAACATACATAATAGGATTTGAAAGTAAATCACTTCCTCACTAAGCATTACTTACATCAAATCCAATAAGAATACCCTTAACATGAAATCATGCGTGAACATTTTATAAGCAAGTAGTACTTATAATTAAAAAAGTAATTTTTATTTTAAAACGAATTTTACATTTAAACCATATAAAATAATGAAAATGATAAACTTATACACCTTCTATACCTATTTTGCACTTTCACATGTTGGTTAAACTAGTTTAGTGTTTTGGTTAAATTAGTATGATAGTAATTTATCTTCTTATTTGAACCAATATGCATATGCTTATGTCCTTTGCATTGTATTAAAATATTGCTATAAGATGCCTAAACAAATTACATTGCAAAAACTGTAAGTAGACACTTAGATAATAAAACAATATAATGGAAGATTACATAAAGAACATAATTAATCCGGACTAACAGATCTCAAACGATTTAGTCTAGATGATTGTTTTTGTAGGAAAATGAATAGAGAATGAAAGCTTACCCAAGAGAAAAATCTGGTTAAAACAAAACTAATCAAATACATAGTGATTGAGCAGAACATCCCATGAAAGAGGTTTGAAGTGCAAGAATTTGGTGAGAGAAATTCAAATTTCTAAGGCCATGTTCGGTTACATGGTATTAATAACACAAGACAATGGACAATGAAGAGTAAATACATTATGTAGAAAGATAACTTTTGTAATTAATTTGATATAAAGAATTATAAATACCATTGTTAGGATTGGAATATATAGGAAAGAAGTTTTTGGATTGCAAATATAAAGTATTATCTTATATCATGGGGACAATATATTTGAAAAACAAGTACATAATTTTGTAATGGGTTGGAATACCCCAAGTGCTCTAATATAAATATATATATTTATATTTTGTTGATAAAAAAAAAAAACACATCTAATCATTATATAATAATTAAACAACCTTTTAAAATTCCTAGTTATAATCATCACCAACCTTGTGGTAATATGAGAAATTAATTATCACTTAATAACAATTTAAAAACCTTCTAAAATCCCTATAATTATGGCCAACCTTCTAAATAAATAATGTCAAGTTGATGTATGCAATTTTGATCATGTACATCTATCGATACTCTAAAATAATATACCAATTTCTTAGAAATTGATAAGCTTTCTCATATACTTTTCTTAATATTTAAGGTGAGTAAATTGATGTTAACTTTATAAAAGAAGTTTTAAATTATTTTATGATTTATTAACCTAAAACACGAAAAATATGGTCACATGTAACGGTTATTCATCCCTAACTTCTCTTCAATTCAAGTTCTATTAGACCTATCTACTTTGGAGGTTGAGATGTTGGTTCCGAGTACCTCTAGATTCAAAGTGTTGAAATGTTTACAAAGACACTATACTCACATCTCAAATATATATGTAAGACAATAATAAATACTATACTAAATGTATAAAGTTTACTTCGTCAACGGTACCATTTATAGTTCTGTTTTTTGCTTTTACCAAAATGACCTTTGTGTGCTTTTACTAAAATGAACTTAGGTTACATAGGTTAGGACCCCTCCTTGGTGCTTTTGGGTTGTGTTAACGTGACTTGTTCATCTAATCTTTGATTAACTATTAACCTTGTTTTAGGAAACTGAGAAAGTCTTAGTGTACGTTGCCACTATTAACCTTGGGAAGATGATATCATTTCAGTCTCATACAACACAATAATTATGTGTATTAAAAAATATATAATGATAAAAATGTTATTATTTTCAGTTGTTTAACATTTGTATATTATTAATAAGTGTATTCTATGATTTAAAAGGATATCTACCTCTGAACTATCTCAAATTTATACTCTATAATTTTACACTGAGCGAATTTTAAATTGTTTGTGGAAGCTTTTCTCTTATTGTAGGACTTCACTGGATATCAATACATACATATATATATACATATATATATTTGAATGATGCCAATGAATGAGGAATATGTCATCCATTGAATGATGGCATAGAAGGAGGCTATCATGATTCACATATTCTTCATTTGTGATCGTCATCATGGTGTTAATGTCTGCTCATCCTGGTCTGTTTCCAAAATATCTTCTTCCATTCCTTCCCCAAGATATTGTTGCACTATCAACACAGAAGCAGTGGCTGCAAAATCTGATGAAGCCAACAAGTCCCCAATTGCCCCTAACTCAGGACATTCACTCCAATCAGTGAGTCCTGCTATGAGTGGTGATTTCATTTCTTCGCCTCTCCCAATTATGAAAAGGTCGTGAACATCATCCATTGACCTTATTGCTGCTACTGTCTGCTCTCCATTGTTCACCATTTTCTCCATATAAACAACTGAGGCATCATTCTCACGGCTTGTCCTAAACCAACTTATAAGCCTGTCATCAAGTTTTTTCTGATTGTCCTTATCCGTGTTCACTGTCAGTACCGTACTTTCGTCAGGGCTGTGATCACTATGTTGATGCAATACTTCTTCCGCATAAACAAAACGCATCAGAGTAAGGTTTACCCCTGGATTTTCTGACATCCTCCATGCATAGCTCAGGGCTTCTCTATCATCAGGCCCTCCAAAGAACAACACTGCCACATTGTGAGACTTTTGTTGATCTGGACCCAGATGGGTGCTGGTATTAAAGCCTCTATCCACTAGAATCCCAACGGAGCAAGGTGCTTGGCTTAGTATATTGATGTTCACACTGCGGTGTGACATGTTGGTGGGCTCCATTTCACCATCAACCGTTTGATGTTTGTGGAAAGGGACGATGATGAAGGCCACACGCTTTTCCTGAGCCAGGTTGCATACGTCCTCGTGCATGGTGGAGTAAGGGGAGATTACTGTCGAGGGCTGCACTGAGACGTTGGAAGCTTGAAGCTCGTAGTTTCGAAAGGCATTGACTATGTGTTCAGATTGAGCTTGAGTCTTGTTACAGGCTGGATGGTCTGAATCCTTGGAGGTATGATGCTGAACGAGGATTAATGCAGATGCATGGCCACTGAGTTCGGTCAAATGGACCATGTAAATGCATATTGGGGACTTCTTTGAAGGGTTAGTGGCGTCAAGGAGGTTAATCATTGTGGGCACATTTCGAGGAGTGTGGATACAAACTAGGACTCTGAACTCTGATTCCTTTTGTGACAATTGAATGGTTCTTCTTTTGTAAGGTATCACTCCCCTTACTGGTTTGTATATAAGTGACATCCCAGGTACAATGATTGCTGTCATTAGCACGCTTATAAGCATCAAGGTTGCAAAGGATTCGCTGGTCAAAACCTGTAGTGAATTCAACAGCAATCCCAGAAACATTATAGGAATAGTAGCAGTAGTAGAAGAAGTGGGTGTACCTTTTGATCCTTGCCAATGTTAATGACAATAATTTCAACAACGCCTTTTGTGTTGAGGAGCAAACCAAGGACTGCTCCATCACGAACTGATATTTGATAATAGAGTGCAGCGATCACAGTGCCAATGATTTTGCCAACGCAAGCCAAAATAACAAGAGTGACCAAAGTTGCCCATTCTTGGAAGTTATCGAGCAGTCCAAGATCAGTTTTTAGGCCAGTGGAGGCGAAAAATAGAGGGAGCAAAAGCAACGTTATAAAGTCCTCTAGCCTTTCCACAAGAGAGAGCCCTAGAGGTCCATGTGGGATTGTCAAACCAAATACAAAGGCTCCAAAAACTGCATGTGTTCCAATAGCATCTGTGATCAAACCTGAGAGCATCACACCTGCTAATATTATGCACATATAGAAATCACTGAAGGTTTCACCCTCCGGGGTTTTCCTCACCATCCACAACATCAAAGGTCTCACCACAAAAATATTAAAAACAATAAACCCTATACTTGCCAAGAAAGTCGGCAACAGAGTGATAGAAGGCGTATTACGCTGTGCCAAATTAACAGAAAGAACCAAGAGCAGACATGAAAGCAGATCATTAACCAGTGCAGATGAAAGAGCAATCCTTCCCAACTCAGAGTTGATGAATTTCAGCTCTGCAAGGATTCTCACAAGAACTGGAAACGCTGCCACAGAAAGAATTGAACCAATGAATAGGATGTTAGCGGTGCTTCTTTCTGCTACTCCGTTGAATTTTATCAAATACGCAGAGAACACAGCTCCAACTGCGAAAGGTAGGATCATGCCTAGAACTGCTATGGTCACTGCTTTTCTCCCTATGCGTCTCAACGATGCTGCATCCATCCCCACTCCCACCAAGAACATAAAATATACGATGCCAACGTTTGCCATTGTTTCAAGCAAGATCTCACCTCTTTGAGGAAAAACTGCATCAGAAAATGTTTGGTTTTTCCCAAGCACCGAAGGACCCAATATTATGCCTCCCTACACACACACATGCATGCATGTAATTAACAACTTAACATTAAGCACATATGATGTAAAACTTTTACCGGATTCATAGTAGAAAATGTTAAAGGGACTAACCATGAGTTCAGAAATAACTCGTGGCTGGCGAATGGGCTTGAGTACGTACACAAATAGACGGGTGACAACGAGAACTAACACTAATTGCAAGAGAAAGAGAGGCAGAGAATAGTTCAAGGGGTTTTGCTTATTCCAAACCCCTTCTGATGTTATCATGGTGGCTGCGTAGCATATTATAGGTTTCGTTTCGTTTACATCAAACGCCAATGCAGTTTCCTTTGCCATCACTCCCTCTTCTACTCAATCCCAATGTATATATATATATACCGATCTAGCTTCTTTGCTTCCTCAAACATTCATTGCCTGAGTCTTACCAACACTCACTCAGCAGAATATAAGCATGCATCACCTAATTTGCATGCAAAAACCGAATACAATCGAGTGTGTGGTTTGGGTGATTGATGAATTCAAAAGATGAAAAATGAAAGAGAGGTGTTTTTCTTCATTTTCTTTTTGGATGAAACACAGAAATGAGAGGAATGTAATGAGAGAAGTTATGTTCGTATGTTTGATGGTTATCCATTCAAGAGGGAGCTCTACTTAATTTTCATGGCTTATGTTGGGGTAACTATTTTAAGATCAATGATGCTAGACACTTGAGCACTTGAGCCACATGTGTGGGATTGTGCATTATTTCTATTTTTAAAATTATTTTTTATAACTCCTACCAAGTAAAAATAAGATTAAATCACCCAACATCTTTATTAAAATAGATAAATAAACTTTAGATATTTGACATGTTTTTTTACATCACTGATGTTATTAAAATCGTTTTTTTTTTCTTCATTTCACTTATATATATATATATATAATAAATTTTATGCATAATACGTATGTCCTATATTCTTATATCACATCCTTGGTCATTTTTATTTTATTTAGAATACAGCTTACAAATATAATGTTTCAAGTCTTTTCACAAAATTTTGATTATAGTTGTTAATTAAAAGGTTACAGCTAGAAATTTAGTATTGTCAAAAGTAATTAGAAATTTCTATTGAAAAATAGTTATAATTATACAAAAAGAAATTATGAAAATATTATTCATAATCTATGAATCAAAGGACTAAGATGATAGTAAGAAAAGATAAAGAGCGTATTTATACATGTTAGCAAAGAATACAATTAAACACAGAAAGAACAAAATGTAAAAAAAATATATGGGTATAATAATTCTTTATTCAGTTTCACACATTTAACTGATTTTATATGTTCTGCAAACACACCACCAATCCATGTTCTTCATATGAAACTTTGAAAGTGTCATGTGATGACAGATAACAAAATGGCAATGGCGACTCCAACACTGGGCCATGTGTTCCCTTGCCTATTGTATGCTTGCGCGCCATTCTGTAAACAAAAATGAAAAACATGATTACAAAACTATTACGTTAGAAAAGTGTACAATTGTGAATCAAATTTGAGCGTTGAAAGACAATATATTTACCGCATTGGGATTTGGTGCCGGTGCAGGCGTCTCTTCTGGCTGGGTTGTGGTGATATCTTGAACAAGTGGTGCTGGTGGACTCCTCCGAATAATGGTTGGTGCTGGAGCCAGAGATTGCGAGTGATGTGTCTTGTGTTTGTGTCTTCTTCTCCCGTGCCTGTGGGGAGGAGGTTCTGGGGTGTCATCTTCGCGTGCTGGTGCTGGGGTTGGTGTTTCAATCGAAGGCGTTGGTGCAGGTGTTGGCGTCTTACTTAGTGGTGAAGGAACAGGTGATGGTTTTGGCGCTTTCTTTTTGTGTGCAGGTGCTGGTGCTGGTGCCTTTTTGGCTGGTGCTGGCGCTGTTGGTGCTTCGGCCGGTGTTGGGGATACTTTTGGAGTAGGCAATAATGGCAGTGGTGGTGGTGAAATAGGGGCTTTTTTGGGTGGTTGTGGTGGTGAAATAGGAGCTTTTTTGGGTGGTTGTGGTGGTGGGATTTTGGGGGATGGGGGTTTCGGACTTGATGCTGGTGTAATCTTGGGAACAGGTGGTTTCACTGGTGCTATTTTTGGGGGTGTTGTTTTTGGAACGGGTGGTTTCAAAGGAGCTATCTTTGGAGGTGTTGTTTTGGGAACTGGTGGCTTCACTGGAGAGGAGATTGGGGGTAAAGGCTTGGGATCTGGTAATTTCACAGGAGCAGATGTTGGAGATGTAGCTTTTGGAACTGGTGATCTCACAGGAACAGATGATTTTGGAGATGAAACCTTAGGAAGTGGTGATTTCACCGGTGCAGATGAAGTTGGAGATGAAACTTTGGGAAGTGGTGATTTACTAGAAGTGGGAGAGGTTGTTGCTGGTGGTGGTTTCCTTGAGGGAAGAGGGGTTGCTATGACAATGGGAGGCTTTGTAGCAGAAAAGGGGGAAGCTGCATTTGGCAATTTGGAGGGTGAAGATGTGGTTGCTGGTGTTGGCTTGCTAGTTGAAGTTGGAGAAGATGCTTCATGTTGTTTAGCCACTGATGGTGCAGATGGAGTTGTGTTTGGCAATGTTGAAGGTTGAAACTTGGAGGGTGTTGGTGTTTGGGCAATGATTGTGGGTAGAGGGTTGGTAAGACTAGCTAAAGCCAAAACCAAGAACACTGCACCCATTGTGTGTTGGAACTGATTTGGTAGGGAAACTTAGATTGCTATTTATGGCATGTGGATTATGGCTATGATTGGATAGAAGGTTGAGATGTAGATGACATAGTAACCATGTAAGAGGAGATGTAGCCTTCGTGTGATTACAACATTAATGTAAACAACAGAAAAGGCATAGGATATCTTGTAATAAGGGACCTACGCAACCAAAACTCTCTCTTTGGATTTAACTTTCCATGGTTGCATGCTATGAGAACACAAGTTTACCTATTATAAATGCCATACACATGACCTAAGTTAGTAGGAGTCATTGCCTTCTGTTAATATCTGATGAACCAACATACCAATGTGATTTAGATGTTTTCTCTTTCCCACAGGAAATCTCAGAAGAATGAAAAAGAAACAAAATCAACATGATGTTGGAGATGATACTGCTTAGAATTCATTAAGGAATAAAAAACCATAGTATAGAGGATGTAGGGTCAACTAGTTTCATATTCTAGAACTACATGTTTGATGAACTTACTGCATAATTATTTCCATAACTTTTCTGTTATAAGTAGAAATGATTCTGTTCGTTAATTTCATTTTGTTATTCTCACTGAAATTTTTAAAATGTTTTGCTTCTATACTTAAATCGAAATGCATGTTTACAAGTCGAGGCATCCATTATTTTAATTCAAGGTTTTCATCTTTTTTCCTTCTTCAGCTATGAGAAACAGGGCAATGATACATTGATATTTCCTAAAAAATTTATATAACTAGTTAATTTTCACTATGTTATACTTTTCTTTCTATTTTTCTATAAAGATTTATTTTTCTAATTATCGCGTTATCTTTGAAAACAGGTTATTAAATCGTTATTTGGATGTTAAAAGATTATTTTTCTTTAAAATATAAAAATTAATACTTTAATAACTAATAAAACCATTTAACAACTGGATTATAATAATATAAGAAAATGATTGATATGTTAAATCAGATTGTCATATGGTTATATATTTAAATGAAATATGGTTGTATATTTAAATAAATTGTAAATATAACACCACTCTATATTATCAAAATTAATTATCATAAATAATAGTCATTTGTTGTGTTTTAAACTAGCAGGACAGGGTTTGAATCATAAATATTCAGGAGTTGCAATGTATTTGTTTGGTTAGAAGAAGTCTTGAAAAAGTCAACCTCTTATTAATTCTGGTTCATGCTCGTGTCCAATACAAAACTAATAATTAGCCCTATACTCTTAAAGTATAAATCATTATTTATATTTAATATGAATTCAAACGATGTATTTTTATAATTTTTTTAATATTACATTGCAACCAGTGCTAATGAAATTTATTTTCATATCTCTTTTATTATAGTTTTGGTTTAATTGAAGTTAATAAACAATATTTAATTATATATTTTCTTTTTTCATAGTGTTTGGTTTAATTGAAATTAATCAACAATATTCTATTGTTTCTTTTATGTAGTGTCTGCTTAGCTTATGCCAAGGAAATTTATTAAAAAAATTACAAACAATGGGATATTCCATTATGTAAAAGCACATTAAGTTACTATTTTCTAAGTTTATTTTAATAAGAATATAAAATGAGCTAAAAACATGATGAAAAGAAAAGGAAATTAACATGTTAAAAAAAAGCTGCCAGTGAATTAAGGTTTTTGGGTGTTTATCACAAATCATCACAGTCAACTTTCCAAAGGTTTAGAAAGACCACACCTCTACAAGTCCCCATAGATACTGCAAATGTTGAAGCATATCCACAAGGAAGCAGAAGAGGTACTTCTAGAAGCCTTTTTTGTGGACTCTTCTCAAACTTACCATCTTCAAATTTTGTCCTAAAAGGTACACAAGGTATATATAAATTTAATAATTACACCGTATATACATGTCACCACATAAATTTAAAAAAATCCCAATCTGTAAATATTACCATTTGATAAAACTTTCTCACAAACAATTTGAAAACAAGCATCACCTAGACATTAGCGTTACAACTGCACAAGCACGGGCAATGAAGTCGTGAATCATGAGTCCCGGCTATAAAGTATAGCAGAATATGAAACCAATCAGCTAAAGTAGAAGGCTATTGAAGTATTACCTGTTAAACAAGGCAAACCAATCAGAAAATATATTTATGCGAATAATAATTCCAATCTGCTAAAACTGCATTACAAGGAGTAGTATATGGATATGGAAGGACTAAGTGTACTTGCAGCAAGAGCAGATATCACAATGTGTTCACATGGCTCAAGCTACAACATGGCCGGAATCATTGCTCAGAGAAGACAGAAAAAAGTCAAAGGTTTATAACAACTTAAAAAGAATGGGTAGACTCCACCAAGTTTGATCTTGACGAAGATCAAAGTGGGAAAAAGGTGATATTAAAATATGATTGCACTAATGCAAAGCCAAAGACATCATTTAGATACTAATCTATATGCCTTGAAGAGGATTGTCAGAATATCTTCACTGATATAACGTTAAAAGAGGAAAGAAGATGAAACTACCCTCCTCCCCCACCCACACCCAATATAGGTATCGCAAACAATTACATAAAACTTACTTTTTTTCTGAGAGCAAGATATAGCCACAACAACTATAAATAATTTTCTGAACACCACCAGCACCATGCTACTAGTGATCCTAATATTCAAAAAATGTTTGAAGCAAAGATGTGACCACAAATACCTGCAAGTTCCTAGATGTACTTGAGTCTTTCTCTGAAGAACAACTGATAATAGCAACCAGATCTTCTAATCTTTTCCGCTGCTTCCATTCGAGCTGATACCATTACCTCCTTCGAGGAGCTTTGACGACACTAAATTGACAAAAGGCAGAATAAAAAAAAATAGAAGAAAACGAGAATATGTATTGATAACTTCTCTGTACAGAGAAGTAGTCCTCTTTACAAGGTAATATTAGTACCTGTGAAGTAATTGAATAACAGTTGAAAGGAGCTATGCTCATAGTAAAATGATTGAAAAAGAGAAATTTTCTTTACAAGGTAATATCAGTAGCTATGAAGAAATTGAATAACAATTGAATGAAGCAATGCTTAATGTAAAATGATTGAACCAGATAAATTTAACAGTTCTGAGATAGACCACTTCTCTATTCTCAACCCAAACCAATGACCAATTGCTAGTTCTCCTCCCTCTCCTCTCAGTTATCCCTTACCTCCTTCCGATCTTTTCCAGCCTGATTCTTTTAATACCTTCCACCAATTTACCTAGACCGAATGCTCATTCTGTTATCTTTGTTGTCTCTCCTCCCTTATCACTTATTCTGCTACCATTTGCCTCCCCTCTACTTGCATATACCCAAGAGCTTCGAAGGGTCCAGCAGCCCATTTATTTCCTTCACTTCTCCTCCATCTTATCTCCTTCCTTTCCTCTCACAGACTTGTAAATTAGGTCTATAAGATGAATTCACATTTCTCTCCAATAGATTTGTTTTCCTCCCAATGTGAAAAAGTGATAGTTCAGCAACCTGAAACGTATAGCTTAGCGTGGAAAACATCAAAAACAAGACTACAATATATCATATGCATAAATATGTCGATCACTGAAAATGGTATAAAAACCTTGCAATGCTAGTGTTAAAGCATTACCTTTTCTACCTGCCAAAAGCCGCATAATGTGCTAGCAAGGATTTAACAACAAAAATACGTTCATCCTTGACAAAACAAAACCTGTTTATCAACCCTAGGGATAGGAAATTAATGATTGAACCAGTGAGATTAACAAAACAAATTGACTATAAAATTCAGATTTACATAAACCCATCTGCAACAGAAGAATATCACTACACGTGCAAACATAACCAATTTCCTTTTCCTTGTCTTGTCAGTGCATGTGAAAAGCAGATAACAGCAAAACACATAATTAGCCGTAAAATAGTATTATGTCAACAACAGAGTCGTTAAGAAATTAAGGAAAAATTTGGATAGGAATCGGGAAAGCAATAAGACTAGAAATGATCTCATTTATATTCGGAATTCTGATTTGAAGCGAACTGAAGTTTGTGTGCTCTATGGGGATTCTAAACAGTTATTTTAAAACATGTTTCATGTTTAGATCATTAATATACTTTAAGCTTTCTTTTTTCCTAATCAAATAAACAAATTCTACAACATAAGAAAGTGCTCAAACTTCTGAATTTCAGCTAGAAGCGTCGCCAAATCTGAACGGCCATGGCATATTTTCTTCAAATATCATATAAAACCATCCCTCAGTGAAATTTGGCCATTTTTCTCGTACCAAAGCACTTTATTCACCCAGTGTCCAAGTCCGCATATTCACCAATCAGCAACCATTCCAGCAATAACAGACCACACACACCTCTCCAAAGATCAAACATAACATTAGCCCTTTAAAAGTGGTTACCACTGTCAAACTTCAACTGATACAGTGCCACATAAAATAAACTGAAACATGTAAGTTATCATTTATACTCGTAAACAGGTTCCAATGGTTCTACAGCTAACACAAAAATCTGGAGTACTAAAACAAAACTTCGTAATCACTCCAACACGATAGAAGCCCCCAACTCCTTGAGCTTCTCCATAATGGGATTAGCCTCCTCCTTGGTGAGCCCCTTCTTTAATACACAGGGAACCTTTTCCACCAAGTCCTTGGCTTCCTTTAACCCCAACTCAGTGAAGGACCTCACTTCCTTAATGATCTTGATCTTGGCAGCAGCATCATACTTTTCCAACTTCATATCAAACACTGTCTTCTCCGCCACAGCACTGGCCTCCAACCCAGGAGACCCGGCAGGCGCCATGGACGGTGTCAAAACACCGGCCACCGGAGCGCCATAGCGGTGGAGACCCATCTTGAGCCGCCAGAGGACGGTGAAGTCGTGTCTGTCAAACCTGTTAAGCTGGAGAAGCTCGTTGGCAATACGCTCCACCTTCTGCGCACGCGCCTCCGTGGAGAGAGCACGCGTCAGGTTCACAAACCTTGTGGCAGACCTTGCGGCATGGTGAGACATTGCCTTTCCCTTCACCACACCAAATTTTCACTAAATACAAATGCACACACAAATCGACAACCTAATCATATGAGACAACAAACGACAAGTGAAAATATTGTTTAAGAACTAACGGAAAAATTATATAAGGGAACTTCAATTTACTCCTAGATCAGAACAGTTCAAGTTTTGTGTTGAGATGAAGAACAAGATTGTTAATAAAACAAGTGGTGGAAAGCATCATTAATTAAATATATTAAACATAATGAAAGTTAGAAAAGAGAATGGGAAGATGGAAGGGCATACAATGGGAGATTTTCCGGCGCCGGACGATTATGCAGTGCGTCGCCCACGCTTTTGGGTTCGCTTATGTGTGAGAAATTGAATAATTGTTATGTTACCAGATAAATAATAGGAATTTTATTATTTTTATGAATATTGAAGTTATTTATTTATTAAATAAATAAATAAATAAAATATTGTATAAAATTAACATTAAAATTGTGTAATCATTATTTTTAGAAAGATAATTATTTAATTATTTTACAGTAAAAGAATTATTTAAAAACTTGTTTATTATATAAACAATTAAATCATATTTTTATTTATTAAACATAAAATTGTCTAATTAAAAGATGATAGGAAAAAAAGTGCCTATGCTCTTTGTATATATAATAGTATAAATAAAGCTTTTATTGCTTTCATAGTTTGTTGTTGTCTATGTTTTTTATTAATATTTTTATTATTTTAAAATAAATGTTAATAATATTTTTACTTTAGTAATTATTATAATTTTAATAATTTGACTACATTTTCTTTTATTACTGTAAAAAGTTGGATTATCCACTTCAATTTCTTAATTGGCAACATTTATCTCTGTCTTTATGTAACAATGAAAAATGCATTCAAATAGTTACGAGACAAGACAACGCTTATTTATAACAGAGTGGCTAGTGGTGGGACCCACGTAGTTCTGATTCTCTGTAAACTGTATAAACTGTAAGTATATATATATATATATATATATATATATATATGTGTACGTATGTGTATGTATAATACAAAGATGAAAATAACATTATATAAAAGAAGTTTCAAAACAAAAAAAGAAAGAATAAAAGAAAAATTGAAAACTCTGTATAAGCTGCATTTCACAAGCAAAGTATATTCTCTATGATGCATAAGGACGTTTGAAAAGTGACAAGAAAAAAGACATTACCTAATTAATTAACTACAGAATCCGTAATCTGCCATTAAAAATACATGTATAATTGTATATAATTAAAATTCTAGCATGCAGATATATAGATTAATATCCTAACATTTGCTATTCAAAATTTAATCTAATTTGGAAGGCTCATAACTTCTTCAAGGTCATCATCTAGTGACATATAAAATTCATCTAGCCATGAAAGCTCAGTTCCATTGTCATTCTCATCGTTGTAACAGTTTACACCTTGTTTGGGTTCACAACTTTTCTTCTCATAGACTTTGCACAAAACCCATTTACTCCTACACTGATCCTGTATTCAACGATATCAGAAAACTAATTAGCACAATTAATGAACGGTTCTTTAATCTTGATGGGTCTATAGGAAGAATCATCTAACAAACAAAACACTAATAAATTTAAATTATATAAACCTAATCGAAGCACTTTTTTTAAAGTTGGGATACATTTGACATTTTTTTTAAAAGCGAATGTCATATTAACACAGTTTTACTATGTGAGTATCATCCGAGTAATTAAACCTATGATTAATAATTAACCACTTACAGATTTTCTTCTTCCTCGAGTACTTCCACAAGATGCAGTGCTAAAACTGGATGAGCAAATATGATACTCTTGCATGAACCAACTGGTTGCAGTGGCTTGTGGAGCTTCACCATGGTTGAACACAAGGTACTTCTTAAACCCCACTTTTTCAGATGCAGATACTATTGCTTCTGTCACTCCTATTTCCTTCCAATACCCATTTTCTGTGGATCTGTTTTCCTTCACTCTGGTGAAGAAATAGTGTTGATTTCCACTTGACAACGCTTTACCTAAACATACATAAAATGTACAACAAATATGTAGGTATAGTAAACATAAAACTAAACAAATATATATGATTTTTTGTTTTCATTTGGGTCATGTAGTTTTGTTTTTTTGACTAAAAAGAACAAGTGAAACTTGTATATCAAAAGTTTAGCACAACTCAGACACATGTTGATGATGTTGTTCAGGCATCTGAATTTATAGTAACAAGACATGTAGTTGGATCCATCCATACATGCATGCATATGATTGAACAAGTTATTAGATATGTAGAAATGAAGTAGAGAGATACCATTTAGCTGCCATGGATGATGCAGAGAGAGGTCAAGGTCTGGAATGATGTTGGGATGGCATGGTAGAGAGGTTTTGGGATAAAGAAAGTGAAGGAGAAGTTCTTCATCAGTTGGAGAGAAGCAAAAGCCAGGAGGAAGGTTGACACTTCCACAAGCCATCATTTGGTTATTTTAGTTTGTGTGGAGGACTTCAACATTAGGTCAAGTTTGTCAAAGTATATACTATATATATTGTTAATTAAAGTAAGAAAGAGATTTTGAGTGATTATAATTCAGAAAAAGAATTCAGTTGCAAGATCAAAGTCGGCGTTGTGCAAAGAAATTGAGTAGGGTCAAGAAAAATAGCTAACAAAGGAAGCTCTTTTCTGTTCTATTGTGAGTTATGGGTTTTTAAAGAGAATGACCCACCCGAAATCACACTATATGATTGTGATTCATCTATTTGATATATGTCACAAGATAATTGATGTCACTGGTAACAATTTCTGCCATAACAATTTGTCCATCGAGAATTGAACGTTTACTGTTAGATCAAAAGTTATAACAGTTAGTCTGGACACAACTTTTTTACTTAAGAGCGTAATAATTCAAATAGTATATTTTAATTTTGACTTGATTCATCTGACTTTCACGAGAAGATTAAGACTACTCTTAGGAATCTAAGTGTGAGTCTAAGTCCCACAATGATCAGAAATGAGAAAGTAGAGCACTATATAAGAATAAAGACCCATAAACCTAATGCTTTAAGGTTTTTGGTTGAGAGTGGTGTTGTTCTCCCCAATGAAACTCCTGTAAAACCTGACAAGTGGTATCAGAGCCGAAAAGGGCAAAAGGGCGGTAGATGTTCAACTTTTTTTTCTTTATTCAATGTATAACTCGTATTCAGGCTTTGAATTTCCAACTGTGAATCATAATTTAACATCACATTATTGTGCATAATTATTTGAGTTAGCAAGGATAAGCACTACGGGAATATTAAGACCTGCCTTATCTGCATGATGCATGTTTCCTCCTTTTTTTTTTAACTGTCAATTCTAGTTTCCTCCCACTTGCTACCACAATCCATCACCAACACCTTAATTTCGCTTTCTTAATTATCTATTCTCAATTAATTCATAATATTTGAACATAGGGAATGTGGTTTTGAATAATCTAGAGTTTTGCTAGTGCTACTTCCATGGATGACAAGATTATATGTGATAACAATTACTCCATCTCGAAAGATGTTCCAAGATTTAAATTAGTCTCAAAGTAAAATGAAAAGGGAAAATATAATTTCAAAAGAGGATATTCATCACAAATAGTGGGACTAGTCAAATTTGGAGTGTCATGTGCATATAATTTCGGCTTTACTTTTTGACTTCTCACTTAAACCATGGTGAAAGTAATTTTTAAATTTATTACTGCACAAAAAAAAAAAAAATTGGCTAACCTTTATTACTTACTTATTCACATCTAATCAAGGTTGGACACGAGTGGGTTGAGTTCATACTAGTGAAGATATTTAAATTAAGGGTTAAATATGTTTTTGTCCCTCAAGTTTTAGTGACATTTAGAATTAGTCTCCTCTTTAAAATTTTTTACCAATTTAATCTTTCATCTTTAAAAATGCGTGAATTTAGTCCTTTTAACCAAATTTTGTTAAGTTCATCTGATGTTTCAAGTGCATTTCATGATAGTATTTGAATTGTTTATACCATATGACATATTTTCGCTTCAATGTTAACTCAAATATTATGATAAAATACGTTTAAAATGTCAAATAAACTTAACAAAATATGGTAAGAATGACTAAATACACGCATTTCTAAATATGAAACACTAAATTAGTATAAAGTTTCGAAGAGAAATTAATTCCAAAATTCATTGAAACTTAAGGGACCAAAAATATATTTAACCCTTAAATTAATTGATGTTAAAATTCTGATTTTTTTAAATACTATAAAATTAAATTGGTTTAAAAAATCTAAACCAATCTAAATTGATTTTTATTTGGTTTGAATTGATAAAAGTATGAGATGAATTTGGATGTGTATCCACTCTTACTATGATATGGATATGACATGGTATAAATAATTAAGTAGTGGATAAAGATGGGCATGAATATGTTTATTAATTTGCAACTTTAATTATAATTATCTAGTAAGCACTAGTATATGGTGAATGGTGGGGCAATGACATCTAAAAATGTGTTCTTTACATGGTTTGAATAGCATGTGTCATAAGTGTTCTTGCTCACCTTCACCCAGGCATGAATCATTTTAACCCTAACCATGGATAGACCAAGTGTTACGGGTATATAGTTCATACTCAAACCCTAAAAAGATAAAATCATTCAAAATGTTAAAGGCAACCCATTTGAATTTTTAATTATTGCAATTTGCACCGTTAGAGGAGGATTAAATTACGTGCTAATTAAAGACTCTGAATGCTTAATTAGAGGCATTGCATATTCATAGAACATTGAAAAATAAAGTCCCTTTTCTTCATTTTTATCCCCTTATTTTCCGCTTCTTAATTATGAAAAGAAGCACCTTTGGTTCCTGGTACTTGTCCTCTTCATCTATTTTTAGCAACACTGATTCTATCAAATTAACGTTATTCTGGTATGCTACTTAGTGAGGCAAATATAACAAACACAAATAATTTTGTTGCATTATGGAGGATGGTTTTATTGCTCTTAGTATCTGATTCATTAATCATCATTACGCTTCACTAAAGGATAAAAGTTTATGAGATCTTGCGTCATGCAGTGGTTGGTAGGTCACACACCTTTTTCTGCCACTATATCGTTCATAAATAAACAAGTGTTTTTATTTAACTCTGATTTTATTACCTTAACTCCCCTTACATGTGTGAATGGAAATTCTACTTAGCAATATGAACATAAAAAGCATAAAGCTTAGATTTTTATTTTTTTTCAAATTTTGAGGAGGAGGATTTGTTGTTTACTTTGTTTTCCACTAGAAACACTTTTACGTGTTCACATTCTTTTTCATTTTATTACCTCCAACCTACCATTTGGGTAACTAATTAGAGGTTGTTGTTTTCTCATACATCAATCTATATCCTTTTGGAATATTGACACAATTTACAGTGTGTTTAATAATACAATAAATCTTGATGTTCAAGTTTTTTGCTTAGAAGATTAAAATGGTTTAGTATTTATGTGGGTGAGACTTTCACATGTGGAAATAACATATTGGATTTTAACCAATTTGAAAGTGAATATTTTAAAGGGTATAACTTTGTTTCCTTTAATTTATTAATGCAACATTTAAACCCACAAATGCTTGAATAAATTGGCAGAAGCAAAAAAAAAAAAAATTGTTAATTTTATAATTTTTAAGTTTGATCATTATTTAAAATTTATAGAAGAAAATAAAAAACTCTGGTTAACAAGCTCCTTCGGCTAACCTCTCTATCTATGAAAGCCTCTTTCTTCTTTCTTAATTAAAAAATATTGTATTATTTAGATGTACTCTAAAATGGTGTTGGTTCTTCATATAATATGCTGGAATGATAATGAATCATAAAATAATCTTTATAGTATTTTTTTTAATAACATAATTGAATCAATTTTTTGAAAAATTAATCCGTATAATAAGATGGATTGGGAATAAAAGGACAAGTTTTATTGAAAAAAAAATGTATATCAAAGGTCAAAGGACCATTTTGATATATTATTTCGATTATATTTTTATGAAGACATCTAATTAGTATCTTTAAAATAGTAATTAAAAAACATAAAACTGATTAATATTTAATTTTAAAATAACGAGGACCATTTAATAAATTAAAATAAAACATGAACAAAACATTATAAAACTGATTAATGTTAATCTATGATTCAGGTCGACGACACTACAGCCCTGGCACAGGAAGCTTTTGATCTAATAGGCTAAAGTTGCACAGTCCAACACTAGTACAAAGTGCATGTTTGGAAACTCATTACTTTTGACTCAAAAAGATGACTTCAGTTCCTTCCACCAACGTGCTTTTTGGCCCCAATCACCACATTCCCAAACACACCTTAATTCTACCAGTGGCTGTATGCAAAAATGTCTCAAACAAGTAATATGTTGTCAGTTCATAGTGATCCTCACAATAAGCTCACTGAATAGAAAGTGAAATCCACTTAAAACAATTTGGTGAGACTAATTTGTGAAGAGTGTTTAGAAACTTTATAGCTTGCACTCCTCAGTGATGTAAATATATAAAACAAGGTTTTATTCCTTTGTATATAGTGACATGGCTATGACAACATGATCATCACAACACAAGCAATTCTGTACCATTGGTTTTGCTTCTATGTGATAAGTGGGGCAGAGACAACCTAAGGAGGTAACGACATACACTTGTGGATGGAACCCACAGAACATGAAATTATTAATGTTAGATAGATTATATATATACTTGTCATGTCAGTTTCTGATTTCGACATCAAAGGGAATGAATGTGTTTTATCCTCTGAATTGCTTGCTTAACTTTTGTAGATGGCTCTTCGTACAAAATGTTAGGGTCATCGAACTCAGATGCCAAGCTTCTGTCACCAAGAAGAGCACGGAATGTGTCTGCCACTGAATATGACAGAGACTTCAGATTATATCCTCCTTCCAAGAAGAACACACATCGTCCACCACATAAATCCCTCGCTAGTTGTTTAATACTGGATGCTAGCATGTAATATGTTCCAGTTGTATATTGAAGATTAGCGAGTGGATCCAACACGTGCCCGTCATATCTAACAAATGAACAACAAATTCCACATGTAAAAATGAGATTGGTGACAATTTGTATGAAGAAGCTTTGAATATTGTCTCAAAAGTTTATCAGTGTTTTTCCATTTATGAGCATGATTCAGAGAAAGACTCACCCAGCAGAAACAAGAATGATGTCTGGTTTAAATCTTTGTGCACATGGTACAATAACTTCATCGAAAACGGTTCTAACAGCAGTATCACCTGAGCCTCCAGGAAGAGGCAGATTTAATGTGGTTCCTTCACCATCTCCACTTCCCACTTCATCAAATTTACCGGTACCTGGGTAGCTTCCATCCTGAGTCACGGAAGGCATTAGAATAGCATATATAAAGTAGTTATTTGTAAAATGTTTTAATATATAAAAATGTTGAATTGAATAAGAATACTTTTAGTGAGTAAAAATATGGTCAGCGGCAATATACAAGTATAACACTTTCCCTCTACCACAAGGCATCATCTTCATGTAAAATAAAACAAAATTGCACAATAATCTAAAATTTTAATTTAATAGAGACATAAATTTTCAAGAATCTTAGCAAATTCACACTGAAGATACCTCTACTGTCATGACTTCTAATTTCTAAAACATCAGTAAGTAACATTGGAAAAAGAAACGAGAATCATTGAATGGCATTTCAAAATCAACAACAACGCAAGAAAACATAACCAGAGCTAAAACTAATTTAGAAGCTTACTTGATGAAACGAAAGGAAAAATACATCTGGATCATTATAGAAAGCATCATTTGTTCCATTCCCATGATGAACATCAAAATCAATAATAAACACACGCTTCAGTCCATGGACACGCTGAGCATGACGGGCTGCAATGGCCACATTGCTGAAAATGCAGAAGCCCATAGGTCCCTGCGGAACAGCATGATGTCCTGGCGGTCTTATCAGAGCAAAACCAGTGGGTGCATCACTCTTTATCTTTGAACCTGCAACCTGAATATGAAATTGAACAAAAGAAATTTCTATCCAAATCAGAAATATATACCCAGTTCACTATACGTCTTTAAACATTTATGACCGAGACTACCTATTCCAAACACCTTAGTTGTATTAATTGGAGGACCACGATTTTCGTATCAATGACAAACCCCTCATGCAAGAGCCAACAAGCAGCATAGAAAATGTACAGTAATTGAACTTAATCATGACGAATGACAGATAAAAAAATTGATCATTTGGTCATACAGTCCTTGATACCATGTTTCTAAAAGCTTAAGCTTGAAAGTGGGGACTCAAGAATGCTTTTTCTTTTATCCCTAACAACTTGAAATATATTAGACACACAATGTATTTCCAAAACTTGTTATATTTGTGACTCCCTATCTCCCCAAACATTTATGATACAAGATAGATATACGCAAAATCGATCAATAGCAGGTTCCGATGAAAGAAAGACCCAAATTTCCTAGAAGAACAAAATAGTCCTTTTGAAGAAGCAGATATGAACATATCCATACCCACTCACTTACCCCTCCCCAAAACACACAAATTATTACCAAGATATGGACATGCCAGTTTGAGAGATCACCACTGAATCCACTAAGGCTAATCCAGCACCAGCTGCAATTATTGACTCCTGAAAGGTCTGCATCATGAATACCACCATAAGAATGCGGAAACCACAATATACATTATATTTTTCATGTATTTGCAACCACAGTAAACTAAAATGTAATGTTTCTAGCATAGAATGACTTCCAGAAAAACCAATGAGCTTGGGAAAGAATCATAAAGCTCTTGGCAGAGAAATTACAGTGGCAGTGGCATATGTTGGTCCAGAACCTTCAACGAAAATGAGGCCCTTCTCCACAGCCCGATCCATAACCTATAAGGATTGAGAAGAGTAAATATGACAAATTTTAGATAAGAAAATTCCAGTGCAATGGTAAAATCAAATACAATACAAGTTATGAAAAGCTACAACATGGTCAGTGTTGCTGAACACTTCAACTAAAAACTAGGATGGTGGAAATTGGAGTGATCAGAATTCAGAAGACACTAGTAAACATATATTGAGTATAAATACCCAGTGAACAGTTCAGTGCGCAGCAGAAATCCTTGATTTGTTGTTTTATTAACATTGTGCATTAGCACACATCAAGTGGAAGTAATCGGCAAAAGTGATGCAAAAGCAGATAACAAATTCAGCAACTAAATAATTCTTATGATGTAACATATTTAATTGAAATACAACAGCAAGACTAAGAGACATAATTCAAAGCATAAATGAATGTATAGCAGAAGAGGAACAAATATAACAGAAACTAGCGTATTTCCAAATCACAAATTCTTCATTACAATGTCAAATTGAAAACATTATAATTTAAAAAGCACAACATCTCATAAAAAAAGAATTGAAGCAAAGGAATTTTTAAGAGTTTTGGCTAAGGGCACTTAACTCCACGAAATTGGTTAGACTAATCAAGTCTTCTAAGGACTACACTGTTCATATCCTTTGTTGATGAGGAATCTCAACACATCCTCATCCCTACGATTGAACATTTGGAGCATGGGCAAATCTGATTGGACCAACAACAACACCCCTCACTTCCAAGATAAGATATATCGAACATGGGCAAATGCCGGTGGCCAATAATGGATTTAGGATAGAATTTAATATCACCTTAAAATTTGGACTTAGTGACTGACTCAATGCTTTTAAATTGGCTTGTAACATGAGGATTACACTAGTTTTATGAACTCTAGAGGCTGCAATTTTAGCAGCACAAAGAGGCCGCATCTAACATGAGCTAGGGGAGACCTTCATTAAGGCAAATTTCCAACAAAATGATATATACAGTACTCATTAGTTAGCTAGTTACATAGATAGTTTAGTTTGTTGGTTGGAAAAAAAAAAGTTACCAATAAATAACAAGGGAGCTAAAGAGGGATCATCTTGAAATTTTGCGAGAGAATTAGGGCCTTCGGCATTGTGAGACACAGACCCTCAAAGTTCTGCAGTGTTCTATCCTTTGTAATTCTGGACTTGTGAGTTTATCCCAATTTCTTCATAATAAGATATCAGGATTCTATCTGAAAACCCAACAGTAAAGAAAAAATATTACCTTTTCAAGTCCAGAAACATAGGCCCTTGCATGCACACTTGCAATATCATCTACTGAAGCAGGCTCAAAATTTTGAAGTTCAATTAACTCAGAGCCACGGAACTGAATCATACATAAGATGAATTTGTTAACATTAATATACTATACTATATAATGCCACTATACCAGAATGACAAATCATAAGACAATTCACATTATCATCCAGTTGAGCCTGTCTCTTTCTTAAATTAGCAAGCCTTTTTGTGGCTGACAACATCCGCACAAACCCTACAGCCACAGATTTCCTAGGCCCTCGAGAAGCTGATTTGTCTTTCAATCAAATAGAAAACGTTGCAAATTAACGTAAGTAGATTGTGATATATTATTGAGGATAAAATGCAGCCTACTTCTGTACCCAGAAAAAGACCATCATTCGTTTAGTGTGTGTTTGTTTGTTTGTTTTCTACTTCTGGGAACTATGTTCTATTTAAAGAAAAAAAAAATCATTTGCTAAGAGTAAACTTTGAAAATTGTTTTCAAAACTAATACCTTTTTTTCAGCTCTTATAAAATCTAGAACCCTTATTTCAGTTTTCTCGTACTTGTCTTCTTTCTTATAATACTCATCAACTTCTTCCCTTATTCCTACTATCCAAAAATTAGTTTCTGGGAACGGATTATAAAATAGTCTCTAAACACTAAAAAAGAAAAACTGAATCAAAGTTTCGAACATTGAACAAAAGCGATTTGAATGAAAAGACACTTTGTTTATTTTCTGAATTTCAGACAACTAAGTTTTCAAATGTCAATATCTACATGATATCAAGCTTTCAAAAGAATATATGACCAAGGCATAAACAGATGACAGGCAAAATTTCAAAAGCACCATAGCTTTTAGTACCTTTGAAGAGAGCTGCATTTCTTCTAGAGCATTCACAATTGCAGGAACTCGAAAATGAGATTCTGGATGAGCCTCCTGTAACAAATAGTACATCCAAATTACAATCACGTAGATGCGATGAATTCAGCCACAGTGGCAACTGACAGCACATATAATCTCTGCTGGTATTTCTAACCAAAACAGAATTAGAGTACAACAGTAGCAGATATCACACTGTAATACAAGTACACAATCCCCCGACAAAAGTTTAATTTAAAATAAGAACATGCACGAACTAAGAAGTTCAAAAGAAGAAGAAAAAATTGCAAACTAACTTTAAGACCTTGTTAATTCCATTAGCACACGTAGAAGTAAAGAATAAAAGTTAAAATAAATTGAGCGTATAAGTTAAAATCAACTTACGCATCTAACTTTATAAAAACTGTTTTCATTTCCAAATCCAAAAGCCAATACACTTATTTTTCCCTCTCTTTTACATACTAATGGAAAGAGTTATCTAAAGATGCTCTAACTCCCTATGCCAAAGAAGGGAAAAGACTGAAATTTGAAATTGAATTTGAGAGAAAATGAAATTAGAGTTCTCCCCATTTTTTCCAACCAAATAAAAGAAAGTTCATTGTTATCCATATTGTCTCCTTTCTGTATTCTTTTCTCTCCTCCAAACAAACCATAAGAATCACAAAGAGTCGAGGATCTAGTTGAACCCTTTCAACAGAGATTCAAAGTTGGAATGATATACCTGGTTGTGCCCCATAGATGCAGCGACGGAGTATATAACCCGTGCATCACTAAGCTGTTCAATAGAAGGCAAATCGTTCCTAACACCAGAACACGAAATGGATGCTCCGACCCACCTCCGATTCTTCCGGAATAAACAATCATTACTCGTTCTTATGTCCAAAACTCGGTGACCCACCAAAAAGAACGCATTCCCTGCTACACAAGCACAGTTTTAGGCTCTGGGAAACATTTAAGTTTCAATTTTGATAATCCTAAATCCCAATTCCACAACATAATTCGCCTCACACAAAGATTGCAAAAATGGTCTTATGATAAGTAAAAAAATCCTCCCTTTAGCATATTGAAATGAGTGGAAACTAATTGTATTGAAAATTGAAGTGGAAGTTGATGTGATGGTGCATTTGTGAAAGAAAGGAGGAATAGTACCCAAAGAGGAAGGAATGCTAGAAAGCTTGTGAAGGTGCATGGAGAAGAGTTGGAAAATGTTGCCACCACAAACACAACTTCATCAGTTGAGTTATCACAAACATAGGATAACAAGACAAATTCATATCTTATACTTCCCCTAGCAAATTTCTAGCAGTCACAATTTTGAATTTTTCACATAATTGTTTGTTATTGGATGAAAATATAAAATTAATAATTGTTTCTTATTTTATTAGTATATATTAAAATTTATTTTAAATAAACAATTAGTAGAACATAAGACACTTGCTAATAAAATTTAAAAATAGAAAGTTTTCACTAAAAGTCTTAATGATACACATGATAACAAAATATTATTCCTGGAACAACACCTTAATTATTTTTTGAAATGTAAAGCTTTAAAGCTATATAAAATTATATTATGATTTTAAAAGGAATAACTTTAATTGTAATATAACATTATTTCACTAATTAAAAATTACAAACAAAATAATTTAGATGTAAAAATAAAGCTAGAAAAGGAAGTTTAAGAATGGCAAGACTACATATGATATGATAAGTATTTTTTTTAAGAGGCCACCGATTTTTAACAGTGAACCGGTAAAAAGTATTCACTTATACATTAAAGTCATATCATAAATGTTATGATTTAATTTTAACTAATTTTAAACTTCATAACTACACATGATAAAAAAATATTTACTTTTAGTTTATTTTTAAAAATTTAATGCCAAGCATAAAAAATAGGCAAGTATAAAAAATAACAAGAATTTCTGTCAGCTAAAAAATCATAGTAAAAATGTGTTCATTGTTTAAAATAATTTTTATTTAATGTATTATGATATTCATTGAAACCGTCAATGTGTCTTAAAAGTTAAAATGGTAAAAAAGGTCTATATAATTGATAGAAAATTGAATTTAAAATTAAGAAAACAAATGCTTCATATTTTTCTTAAATTATTCTTTAAGAAAAATCATAGAAATTTGTTTTAATTATTTAACTATCTCAACATAAAAACCTTACATTATCATTTCTAAGGATGTGTTTATTTTACTCAAATGAATTTACCTAAATACCCTGAAAATGAATACAATCATCATTTAGTTCTGGAATTATTTGAAGGGCTAGTTAATTATCTGATTACTATATATTAATATTTTTAAATGTTAAAACCGACAACAGGTGACAACAGGTTCAGTTAACAGTGTGCTAATAAGAACAGCTTTATTACTGGATATAGCTGGTTTTGGATCTACATTTTGAATTTCAAAAACAATTGACACAATTTTTAGGCCTCATGCTCCTGAATAACCTGACACAGCACGCAGATTAATAAACAAGCAAAAAAGAAATAATCATGATTTTAGAGGATTATTTTGGATATTAATGGATTAAGTTTATCAAATGAACCATACACTTTACCCTCCAATAACTTCTTTAACTAATCTCTCTAAAGAAAGGAATTTCAGCGAGGAATTGGTGCCCTCTATGTTTAAATTAAAGAAAAATGTAAGATGAAAAGAGTAGGTTAAGTGGGGTTAAGAAAATTTCAGAAGATTGATTATGAAAGCTGTATATAATTTACTGTTATATTATATATATTACTGTGTTCTTATAACTGCAGCACTGCTAATTCACATAAGTTTCACTAAGCAACAAAAGACAATATGCATTAATCTGCAACATTTTCTTGTTCTTGGGATTTAGATCGGATCCTGTGTGGAAGGAAAATCACAGTGTATTATATGCAGAGTCGAATCCAAAAGCATAAAACTGTTCTCAGGAAAGACAAAAAGAAAAGGCCATAACATAGCATCTTCTCACCTCATGAATGAAGGCTAAGGAAAAAAAGTGACATATGATCAAAATAATAACACAACAATATATAGTGAAAATGATTGAATCCATTAGCTTTATTATAAGCAAACATCCTTATTCCTTAACTAGTTCAAAGGAAAATAAATCAAAATCCAACATCATAGAATGAATTGGACTTTAGTGGTGCAGATTTTGATTGTGTGGTGAGGAGTGATGTTTTCAATAATTGAACAGTGAAAGGGAAGGGGTTCACGGGCAAGCTAAGTGTTTTTTTATTAGACTAATTAGTTTATTTTGTTTATTAAAAACTTGACTTTATTTCTTGTTATTGATCCAAAGTAGTAAAAATGGTTGTTGTAGGTGGGGCAAGTGCCAAGTGAGAGATACAGGGTGTACCCAATTGACCACAGAAAGAGTTCACGGGTCCTTCAGCTTCTTCTATGACACTGAATTAGATATTCGAATCCAGACAAACTTTCTTGAACAAATAAATAAAAAAGTGGAAAAGTTCTTACAGCAATCTGAAAAACTTCAAAAGAGTTTCGTGTTGGATTTCTGGTAACGTTTTAGAAGCTCCATAGGTATAAGTGGTCACAGTACTAGACCAAATTAAGAGAGACCTGTAACAGAATAGAAATGATGTTGTCTGGTGATGAACCAAATACACAACTTCATCTTACTCATAATTTGTTTCAAAGATTTTTCTGGTAACAACATTCAATATTACATAACCCCAAATCTAAGGTGCAATAACAAAATTATTTATATATAGGAGATATGATCACATTACATTCAACAAATTCTTAATGTTTTTTGAGTGATCACATGACTCCATCAAACTTCACACAAGGGTTGGTTGGTTGGTATTGGAGCAATTTGATTAGAAAATGATATTTTCTTTTCTAGTTTTAATAATTAGACAGATAAGATTATCTCATGAGCATTTACATTTCTAGAGAATACTTTTTATCGGTATGCTCAAGATAGAATTGGAGAAAGCTGTGTTTGGCAGAAGATAATTGTATGTAGTTAGTGCTTTGCTTGAACTTCATGACAAAGATGAAAATCTGTGAGCTTATCAAATTACACAGTTATGAAAGATTTTGATTCGTTGTGGAGCGTTATGATATTTCAGCCACAAATTTGAAGACCAAGGGTCCACCACTTTGGTAATTGCCAAATCGTATTGTCCTTTCATGCAAGTCCAAATGTGTACTTAAGTGTTTTTCAATAATTCCATGATTATCCCTTCATAGTTTTTGTTCCAAAAACATCACTTCTGAAATCAATCTTCATATAAATACACAAAAATTTTCAGTACTCTGTTATACTCTCAACAGTGTTCTTAATTTTGATATAGTTAATTTGATCAAGGCAAACACAAATATAAAGAGGCAGTGATAGAACTAAAACTTGACCCTTGTTTTTACATATACATCACTGCTAAAAGGTTCCGTTGTTATTATTTCATGAATTAGATTAATCGCTGCGTAAGTGGACACAAGATCAAAGTGATAAAAAAATTGTTTGCAAACATCATGGTGCAGGTAAAACAGTGTAGTATTATGTAATAAACAGTGTGAGAAACTGAATTGTAATGAATAAAAATATGTCTGCACGTTGATGAACGAATCTAATCTCATATCTATCAATTATGCACCAAAAGACCAAAACCATTCACAGTTTTGATTTAGCATCCTTCATTTCACAGTTGCCATTGGCAACTGGCAACAACATCCAAGTTATGTTTAATGCATAGCTGTCCATTAAACAACGAGAAACCAAAATGATTCACGTGAATTATTCAATGTTCCGCGTTTAGACCAGAGATAAAATGTTAGACATTCAATAATTTGGTAAGTTAATCAACAAAGATTATCTTTAGTTAAAGAACTTATTATTATCTCTGAAAAAGTATTAATTCTTACAAAAACATGTTATATCCACTAACATTAGTAACTGTAGAGAAACACTATTATATTGTTGAGTTGTAACGTCTAAATTATTAGTTATTTTAAATTTATACGAGCATCTTGGTGTCCAAATATGTAAATTGGTGAAGAAATAGCAAGAAGTGCACGTGAACCTTTTATACAGAGTTCGAGGAGCTGAGTGTCTTTGCAGCTAAATCCCTTACAGCCACACATTGTTTCACTGTCAGTAGCAGAGGCCAAAACCGCTGATTTAAAAAAAAATAAGGAACAGAGAGGAAGAGAGAAAAATGGGTTGGGGGAACTAGAAGAGAGTAGAAACAACCGAGAGAAACATATAGAAAAAGGAGGCATAGCAATCTATTCAAACGAAGATGCAAGGCTGTGAGGTTGAGGCCATTGGCATAGACTACACCATCCACACACACAAATCAGAGCACCCTTTTAAAATCTTCAGCAAATCTGCACAACTTGATACTGAACAAGATGGTAAAGAGCCAGAAGGGGAAGCAGAAGCTGAACAAAGTTGCAGTGGAGTAAGACATGTGCTGAAGAAAGTGAGTTTCCAAGCCAAACCATGGGAGATCCTAGCAATTGTTGGGCCAAGTGGAGCTGGCAAATCATCACTGCTTGAGATTCTGGCTGGCAAACATAGCCCTCAAAGTGGTACTGTGTTGGTGAACCACAAGCCTGTGGACAAAGCTCAGTTCAGGAAGCTTTCAGGGTATGTGACACAAAAGGACACTTTGTTTCCTTTGCTTACAGTTGAAGAAACCCTGATGTTTAGTGCAAAGCTGAGGCTGAAGCTTTCTCAGGAGGAACTTTGTTCCAGGGTCAAGTCATTGATTAAGGAGCTTGGACTTGACCACGTTGCTGGCACTAGAATTGGCGATGATAGGGTCCGAGGCATATCTGGTGGTGAGAGGCGCAGAGTTTCCATTGGTGTTGAAGTCATACATGAACCAAAAGTGCTGATTCTTGATGAACCAACTTCAGGGCTTGACAGTACTTCGGCTTTGCAAATAATTGACATGCTTAAGGTCATGGCTGACACAAGAGGGAGAACTATAATCCTTAGTATCCATCAACCCGGGTTCAGAATAGTGAAGCTGTTCAATTCATTGTTGTTGTTGGCCAATGGAAGTGTTTTGCACCATGGAACTGCTGAGTTGCTTAGTGTAAATCTAAGGTTGATGGGTTTGGAGCTTCCTCTTCATGTCAATGTAGTTGAATTTGCCATTGAGTCCATCGATACCATTCAGCAACAACAGAAATGTGAGCCAGTTCAGGTGGAAACTCCAAGGCTATTGCCAGGGACAATGCAACAGAAAAAAATTGATGATGAAGCTGGTGAGATTAGGAACGGTAAGTTTACCTTGCAACAGCTGTTTCAGCAATCCAAGGTAATCGATGAAGAAACCATCTTCGTTGGAATGGATTTCACTTGTGATTTTGCTAATTCTAGATTGAGAGAAACTATGATTCTCACCCATAGGTTTTCCAAGAACATATTTCGCACAAAAGAGCTATTTGCTTGTAGGACAATTCAGATGCTGGTTTCTGGGTTGGTTGTGGGTTCCATATTTTGTAACCTTAAGGATGATCTAGAGGGAGCTTATGAAAGGGTGGGTCTATTTGCTTTCATATTAACGTTTTTGTTGTCAAGCAGCATAGAAGCTCTGCCCATTTTTCTGCAAGAAAGGGAGATTCTAATGAAGGAAACATCTAGTGGAAGCTACCGTGTGTCATCCTATGCAATTGCCAATGGCCTAGTTTACTTGCCATTTCTTCTCATCCTAGCCATTTTGTTCTCAATGCCCTTGTACTGGCTTGTTGGTCTCAACCGGAATTTCTTGGCCTTTTTGCACTTTTTGTTGCTGATATGGCTGATTCTTTACACGGCCAATTCAGTTGTGGTGTGTTTTAGTGCTCTGGTGCCTAATTTTATTGTTGGGAATTCAGTGATTGCTGGTGTTATAGGGTCATTCTTCTTGTTCTCTGGGTACTTCATATCAAAGGAAGAAATTCCAAACTACTGGATTTTCATGCATTATATATCCTTGTTCAAATATCCCTTTGAAGGGTTCCTGATCAACGAGTTCTCCAACTCGGGGAAGTGTTTGGAGCACATGTTTGGGGCATGTCTTAAGAGCGGAGAGGATGTCCTTGAAGAAGAAGGGTACGGAGGAGAGAGTAACAGATGGAAGAATGTTGGGGTCACTGTGTGCTTCATCTTGGTTTACAGGTTCATCTCTTATGTCATTCTTAGATACAGATGTTCCCAAAGGAGATTTGGCAAGGTTATCACCAACTAGTCTATGGTGACTCTCTCTCTTGTTCACGTGTCTTGGATTTTTCTTCTGATAGGAACCGATGAAGATATTCTAAAAAAAAAAAGCATAAAGAATTATAGGTCTGGTCAGTGCCAACGAATTGTACTAACAGGATATTATGTTGGTTTTTGCTTTACATGATTACTTAATTCACAACATTGTGTTTCTCTTATCATCTATATTCCTTCTTCGCCTCATTTTAAATCATCTCAGGCTTGGCCAATGTCACTGGCTTTGTCCTGAAAAAAGAACAAACAAAATTGGATTATTCTATCCCTTGTTTAGCAGGCCAAATTTCAATTACACTATTCATTATGAATGAACTGGGTGCTTTTTTCATGCAAAATTATCGAGCATTTACAACAGTAGCGCATAAGTAATTGGCAAACATTACGAGAACTATCCCCTGGTCACTTGTCTCAGGATTATTTTTATCATTATTTCTAAAATTCACGAATGCTAACACCTAATATATATGGAAGACGCATCTGTTCTGTAACGTAGCACTAATCTTTTTTCAGCTCATTGTTCTGGCAATCAAGTTGAGCTATTATCATTAACAATGGACCACGATTTTAACCAACAGAAGATTTCATTCCATGTTCTGCAGTTAGGTTGAGCACATTACACTACACCTAAACCACACAATATGGGTGGACAACTTATCATGAATTTCCTGCCTATTCCCAAATTTTAAGAAAAGAAAAATCATTTTTTTTTCACAACACGGGTGTCCAAAAGCACTAACCAAAAAGATTGTGCACGCTTAAATAATTGTAGTATATACAAGCATGTCCACTATAATGTCAGATCAGTTTAAATTCACTCTGGCCGTCTTGAGTTTAGTCATCAAGTGAATCATAACCAAACTATGTTATCTTTTCTATGAGAACTCTCAACCAAAAACATTTCTTTTTTTGAAGGTGTCTTTCAGCTTTTACCATGAAAAGTTGAAAACATACACGAGCACAACACAAATCCTATTGCTTCGTCTGTTCCCTGGTCTCAGTCTTCCATCCCATCACATTTCCCCATGTACTAAGCCAAGCAAAAACATCTGAAATTCAATGGAATGCTACTTCGTTTTGTTCGTTCTTTCACTTCCTACTAAGCAACTGGTCTAATGAGAACTCGAGTATAACTCACTCCCCATTATCATGCAAGAGGGCCCCTCTTACTTTGGTCCTGCCGAGAAAAAAAAGGTTGAGTGTTACTATGATGAAAGCAGTACACATTAGGACTAGAACTAAGGCAATAAGCTAGTAAGAAAACTTGCCTGCGATATGCTGGCACCTTACGATTCTTGACTTTAGTAGAACCTCCATCCCTAGCTGCTTTCTTGTCTGCATGTCAAACACAAATTCTTTTCATTAATGCTTGAAGCACTAAAATCCAAGACATGGAATACAATCCAAAACAGTTGCAATAAAGCAACAGCAAAATATAAGCAGAAGCTCCCAAACATAAGAAAACATTCAAAGAGGGGCCAGAAGTTGCCTTTCTTCTCTTTTTCCCTGTGTTTTGTTTTTCTTCTTTATTCATAAGAGAATAGATCTAAGAATACTGTTACCGTTTTCTTAGCCGAAAGAAATAGTTAAACAACTAAAAGATGGAAATGATAGAAGGCTATTGCTTCCTGCATCCCTTCGCTTTGACCCAGATGACACTTTATCAACAAAGACCGACCCTTTACCTGGAGAGTTTTGCAATCCCTCAGTAGAAACACCATTGTCTAAGTCACTAATCTTTTGAAACTTTTGCCTCTGTTTCAGCTGAATGGTTTCAATTCTTTCCTGATAGGTATAAAAAGAATGTTCATGTTAAACTTACAATGATAATAGAGGAGGAAAATCTAATTTTACCAATTTACTATTAACAGCAGATGGGTGAAACTTAAAACTTTCATCCCAGAAATCTAAGAATAAGCAAAATCCCATTCAAATCAAATGTTGAGGAAGGTGAAATATAATCTAAGTTTTTAATATAAATCATTCAAGCGTAATAACATTTTAAGCAAAGAAAAAGCCCACGCTTAGCCTATGAAAATGAAAGAAAACATATACTGTGATGGAGAGTTGCAACCTCCTGTTAGGAGAGGGTGTATAATAGGAGAAATGGAAAGGAAGAATGGGATGAGACCCCTCTTCAACTGAAACAGTTATCAATAGCTGCTAACTACTGTTAGTTAGAAGTAGACTTAAGGAGAATAAAAAGGAAGGGACACATTATAAGGCTGACTGCGCAAATGTGGAAAGTGCAGAGTTCGGGCCTCTTGAATGCCTGATAGTTCTTCTTGATACTTTCATTTATTCTGTGAACTGATTCCATACTTAATTTCAATAAAGACATTTTCTGTTAAACTTGTAATTCATAATATAACAATGAATTCCACACTACGTAAGAGAACACTATAATATTCAGCTATTATTAATAATGACATGCTGAAAGTTTCCAATAAAACTTCAACACCGCCACAAAGGAGGAACTCGCAAATCAATTCCTTTGCAATCCCAACCAAAAGAGATATCAACCAGAAAAATTATAATATATACAGAGCCTGTGCTGTAAAAGTTCAACTCAATTTGGCTATCGAACCTTTTCAGAAGCTAACATGTTTGTCCGGGCAGAGTGCTCTTGCTCTGAAAGAACAAAAGTAACAATGAACTCCAGAACATAAGCTATATAGGTCTAGGTCTAAGTTTATATATATCTTCTCCACATCTTTGGAAGGAAAATCTAGATGAGTTACAATGAATCAAAGACATGAAGAACAAATTATCAATATCAGAGAAGAAATATAGACATACCGGCTTATCATCATGGCAAGCATTGTTTAATGTTTTAAATTGGCCGTTCTTAAAAGCCAAAGCAACTCATATCTTCCAATTACCACTAAACAATCCAAACTTTTTTACCAAAGTATAAAAGGAATGAACTACAATAATTATTGGTCCAGTCATAAAGAATGAAATTCAGAATGACAACTATGCAACTAAATTTCATTTTTTACAACAAAGTAGCTTTCAATGACAAAATCATAGCCTAGACCTACCAACTTATCATCATGGCAATCATTGTTTAACTTTTTTAAATTGGCCGTTCTTAAAATCCAAAGCAACTCATATCTTCCGATTACCACTAAATAATCCAAACTTTTTTACCAAAGAATAAAAGGAATGAACTACAACAATTATTGGTCCAGTCATAAAGAATGAATTTCAGAATGACAACTAAGCAACTAAATTTCATTTTTTACAACAAAGTAGCTTTCAATGACAAAAACATAGCCTAGAAATTCAACATAATTAAACATAATATATTGATCATTTACAAACATGATTAGAAAGAACAAAAGACAAGAAAGACCTAAGATTCAAAAGATCGAAAAAATTTGAAAGCGTTGGACACACCTTTTACAAGAGAACACTCCATACTTTTCATTTTGAATGCATCAAAGAGGCTTGAGCAAAAATTCAACTTAACTTCCGTAGCAGTGGAGTCCACGAGTTTGGTAAGGGGAATGGTGATCAAGGGCATCCCTTTTGATTTCTGAGCCACTAATTTTGCATGACTAACACCTGAAATATTAGCATTGGAAAACAGAGAGCAATGACCAATGAGTATGCTTAGTTAAAATTATTCACAAAACCAATAATTATAATATGGAATTCTTTATCAGGTGCATCAGAGAACTTATAAATTAGAACATACAAAAATGATAGGATATTTATGTAGTAATATAGAAGTATTACAAACGTAACTCTTGAAATATTGGTCAATATATGAATTGAAAATGAAAAATAATAAATTAACTGATTACTGAAGCAGGACAAAAAGTAATCCGCAATAAGAAGTCAACTTCCATTTCACAAACAGAAGCATTAGCAGAACAACAAATAGAATAAAAATACCACAATTGAAAGATATCAAAATGAAAATGATATCAAGGTGCTACGCAACATAACAAGAAATCATGTTAAATATCAAAATCAAGTAAATTTTAACTACATACATGCAACAACTCTATTCTTTGTTTTCTTTCAACTTAGACCGTCCACTCCATAATCATCTACTTTGCGATTACCCCCATAATGCAACATTTAATCACATTTGACATAGCCACCATTTTTTATAAGTGACCAAAACCATCTTCATTAAGTATAATGACATACTCTAATACCACAAATGATCATGAAGGTTAATGATAGGTACTCCCTTAAAGAACAGCCACAACAAAGAGTTTAATTATGCACCTAAAACATTAAATTTCTTAAAAAAAAAATGGGGATGGTAACTATAGGAAAACTTTTCTGCGCTTACATAAAATTAATAGGGCCTATTTGGCACAACATTTAAACACAAGATCACAAATTTCTTCGATGGTGATAAATATTTTAATTAATTCAATTCAGACTATCCATATTTCCTATTTAAATTTCACAGACGTTTATGCATACACACTTATAAAACAGAACATATATATGTCTTTACTAAATCATAGCCTGACCACAAAAAACATAAATCCCTCAGAACTTCATTGATCCAGATCTTCAAGGAAGGACTGAGATCCAAAATGGGTAAGGTCGTGCTCACACACTTCTGCAGTTAAATTTATTTCGAAATATCATACATTGTATGGTGTTTCTTTTTTTAAAATTTCCAGAAAAAAACGAAGAGTAGATGTTGCTAGAATACTAACTAGCATCAGAATTTGAATTTGCCTCTAGAACCAGCTTCAGATCTTGTGACTTAAGGGATGTTATAAAATAATTGGCAAACTCTGACCAGGATCCCCCTATTCCAACAATATCCCTCTGCACAAAAGATCAAAAAATGGCAATCACTATAATAAATAAAATTATAAGAATACTTTTTTTTTCAGAAATTTTAAACAAACTAACATAAATAAAGCAAG
>Ga0209589_1000747_pt1 | contig 48255 bp, 28 predicted proteins | sample CowpeawhiteBW_FD_187525 | JGI IMG/M metagenome (GOLD analysis project Ga0209589, IMG submission 187525) | Root nodule microbial communities of legume samples collected from California USA - Cow pea white BW (SPAdes) (version 2) | ecosystem: Host-associated > Plants > Roots > Nodule | place: USA...
TTTATATAAAATTAAATTTTGTTTCAATTTGAAGGGGGACAAAATTGCTAATTTTTACAAAAATTGGGACTAAATTGAGACAAATTAAAATAAAGGGACCAAATTGAGACTAACAAAATGACACGTGGCGTAATACTAACACGTGTCACTGTCACTGCCACGTGGCATGATGACAGCTTGACACGTGACAATTTTTTGATTTTTTTAAAAAAATTCAAAAAAAAAATAAAAAATAAAAATTAATAAAAAAAATTTAAAAAATCGAGGAACTGACACGTGGCACTCCCTCTGACGGCGTCAACCTTGACTTAACGGGAAGGACAAACGTGAGATGTTTCAACAAAAAAGTGGACCATTTTGAGACTTTTAAAAATTTGGGTACCATTTTGAGATTTTGACTTCAAAATGATGACCAAAGGCATAATTAAACCTTATTTATATAAGACAGATTTGATTATGAATTTTGTTTCCACTTTTTTATCTGTTAATTTTGTAATCTTCCCAGCACAAAGAAATCCATGTTATCTCGTAAGTGATGGTGGACATAGGAGCGAATTGATGAAGACATGCATGAATGGAGAGAAAGATATTGTCTTTAAGAAGGAAAAGGAGGGGGCGAGAAAATGATGTGAGTTATAACAAATTGGATTTGAAAGGAGAGAAGTTGAGGTTTGAGAAGATATAGGAGAGACGAAGATGAGCAACTGCCATTACAAATAACAATACTAGGATGCTTGGTCTGTAGTTGGTTCTCCCTGCACTTTTTTGTTCCGGTGTTGTTGGTGTTTGAAAGGTGGTAATTCATTGTCCAAGGCTTCAGAATGAATATTTTGAATATATTGTATGAATGTATTTTAAAATGTATATTTTAGTATGTATTTTCAAACTTATAGAAACATTTATCAGAATATTTATTTTGAAATATAATTATTTTAAAATATATTTTAAATTATAAAATTTGAAAGGTAATTTTGAATCGAGATAGATGATGTTCTGTAATATTATATGTCATGAAATGTATTTTTTTTTCTTAAATATATTTTAAATTATAAAATTAAAAAAATATTTTTACGTTATAATATAAAACATATTTTCAGCTTTATGGATATCTTTCGCATTATACAATCTAAAATACACTAAATAAAAAAGGCACAGAATAATTTTTACCTTTTCATTATAATTTTAATAAAGACTAATTTGAAATTTATGAGTTTTATGGAGGTGCATAAAGAAAGAAGTGAGCTCCAGGGACAAACAGCTACTGTGACATAGTAAATATAACCCATTTGGATCCATCATTTTCCTGTATTTGGCCCAAATTAAAAAACAAAGTGAAATCCATGGGATTATATGATTGCCGTTGGAGTAAAATCCACGATAAATAAATAATAATAACTGATCACCAACGATGCAGGTTATGTTTAACAAATTCAACTTGTTTAATTTCTAAGAAATAGAAGCTAAGTTTTACTTATTAAAAAATATAAATAAATAATTTGTAATAATTTCTAGGTGGCGATGGGTTGAATTCAGTTGACCACCATCTTGCTGATCGCGTTGTTAACACGTCTTCTCTTATAACTGTTGCCAGCTGGATTCTGATTAGCTGCTTCAATCTGTTCCAATCTTTCAACAACTTCTTTCATTGATGGCCTCACATTGACTTCTGTTTGGATGCATTTCAGACCTAATTGAGCTACCTCTAAAGCTAAGTTGGTTGGATACAGTCCTTCCAACTTTGCATCCATACTCATTCCTATTTTCCCTCTATTTACTATATTTGATTTCACCCAATCACTCAAGGACTTTTGCTTCAGCAATCGCCTTATATCTTGCATTCTTTTCCCTGTCAGCACCTCCATCACAACAATTCCAAATGCATACACATCACTTTTCACTTTCAAACGACCTGCACAAAGACACCTCATGTTTCAACAAAAGGTTTATGAAATGTTTTAAGAGAAAATCTGTGGATATCACCTGTTGCTACATACTCAGGAGCGGCATAGCCTCCTGTTCCCACAACTCGTGTTGTTACGTGAGTCTGATCAAGCCAAGAAAAACATTTGGCTAACCCAAAGTCTGATAACTTTCCCGTGAATGTCTGTCAGAACAGCCAAAGCTAAAGATTTCTTCTTTCACTAACTTGAATTCTTCAATAGCATGCAAGCACTATATGTGTTGAGAAACGAAGAAAAGTTACACAAAATAAAGCGTACCTCGTCAAGTAGTATATTTGAGGGCTTAAAATCTCTGTGTACGATTTTCATTTCCATGGAATGAAGGAAATTGAGTCCCCTAGCTGCGTCAATCATCACCTTCAGCCTCGTATCCCAAGAAAGTGGTCGAACATTTGCACCTCCTGCATGCAGAAGAGAAATCGTGTGCATAAATCAGAGAAAATGAGAAATCATTTCCGCATAATTGGCATGCATGAATTCTTACTTCCAAATAGGTGGTTATCCAAGGTGCCACGATGCATGAATTCATACACCAGGAACAGCTCACTGTTCTCTCGCCCAAACCCCAACAACTTAACAAGGTTGGGATGAGAAAGCCTCCCTAAGAAATTCACCTCTGACTGCATAAAGAAGATAATCAAACAAAAGTTTCGAATCCTAATTTTAGAATGACATTAATGCTTACCTGCCATTCCGCAACTCCTTGCAAGCTTCCGGGATTCCATTTCTTGATGGCAATGGTCAATCCCTCACCTCTAATGAAACCCTTGTATACTCTACCAAAACCCCCCTCTCCTATCACACTGTCAGCTCTGAAATTTTTTGTGGCAGCTCTCAGTTCTGCAAAAGTAAATACTCTGGAGTTTGGAGCATTCAAGATCTCACCTTGAGAAAATTCCACTCCATCTCTGACTCCAGAGGTGCGGCTATTATCAGAGCCCCAAAATGGCGTGCTAGTGTTATTCCCTGATGTGTGATTATTGCCACTACTTGGCCCAAACAGACTACTGCTTCCTCCAAATTGGCTGCTACACCCACCACCTGAAGTAGAATTGTCATTCTGTATTAGTCTTATTTTGCTGAGACCAGCAGAGAATTCAGTCCTCCCTGAGACATCGTCACAGCAATACAAAATCCATGTCAAGATGCTTAACTTTTAAGTATCAAATATTTCATAAACCATTTTTAACCATAATTTGCTATTGTTCTACTACGAAAATCAGGTTGGTTTGAAAAACTGATACAATAGTATACACCTATGTTTGCAATTAGCAATTAAAGAAACAAAAAGAACCATAAGGCCAAAATATGTAGTATTTGATTTCATATTTGTATAACGTGTTGGTCTACCTAAATGGTTCTTCGCGTTGGGATGATCATCGCCATTAGAACTAGATGAATGACTGCAACAGTTCCCCATTGACTTGTTTATGCTCTTTCCGTGCCGTAAAATCAGAGATATAACTACAGAAAAATGTTGAGAATAGTATGAGTCACAATATAATGCGAATTGGTTTTACATGTAAACTAGAAAAGTATAAAAAAAAAAAATACTCAGAGAAAGAGACTAAGGAAGCCTTCAAGAATACTCCAAGAAAATGCAATGTTATTGCTAATCATGAGTTAAACACCAAATGCTAGTTCTCTGAGTTAAACACCAAAAAATAAAAATAAAAATAGAAGAATTCCACTTTCCATTGGACCCTACACCAGATACTTCTATTTCCAAACAAATCTAAATTAAATGGATAAAAAATTGCCATTAGTGTTATTTTATCATGAAAACTTCTAAATTAGGTGCTAGAAAGAATGAAGGACAGGGTCCTGAGGCTAGTTGAAAAAATGGAACCCGTGAGACACTTTGATACGTCGTATGTAGTCCATGTTGAAATTCGTTTTAGCAGGAGTTGAGATATAATCAAAACGGAAAATAGCAGAGAACAGTTTAAGCAGGAACCAGTCAATAACTTAAAGGAGAAGTTTTTGCCACTATATTCCTCACACACGTGTATAATAATTTTACATTTCACAGTTATTTTTAGTTGACATTGGTTTATCTTGCTATCTGAGTAATAAAAGATGAAATGAAAAGTTTTCGGTATATAATAGGAACTCACTTTTCCCATGTATGTCTCTGTAATTTTTTTTATTGTTTAAATTTATATATTTATTTCAATAAAAATATATGTATTATTATTTTTTATATTTGATTTATAATTTATAATTTGAATCAAAATAAATTTGGAGAAATAATATAGATTACAAATTTTATGGAAGAGAAACAAAAACTAACATAACTCTATTATGGAATAATAGTGCACACAGTTTTTAGTGTGTGTGTATATATATATATATATATATATATATATATATATATATTTATTTATTTATTTATATATATATATTTTTATTTATTTATTTATATATATATACTTTTATTTTGGCTTAAATATATTTTTTATTTCTTAATTTTTAGTAAAAATTAAAATTAGTTTCTTCTTGAAATTTTGACTAATTTAATCATTCATATTTAGAGATGTGTAAATTTAGTTATTTTAACTAAATGTTATTAAGTTTACTATTTCATATGCGTTTTATGATAACATTTGAGTTAATTTAGAAGCGAAACAACTCAAATACAATCATAAAATATGTTTAAAACGTCAAATAAATTTACCAAAATTTAGGTAAAATGACTAAATTTACACATTTCTAAAGATATTTTTAAAGATGAAGGACTAAATCGATGTAAAGTGAAGTAATTCTAGATTTCATTAAAAGGTAAGGGATAAAAATATATTTAATCTCTTTTATTTTTATAAATCTGATAAATTAATTTTTGTAAACTTTAATATTTTTCCAAAAATATGAGTTATGAGAGAATCTTTTAAGAAATCTATTCTTGTCATGGATACTCATAGAAAAAACAATGTTATCCGACCATTTCTCCAATCAAATTAATATAACGGCTGTCTCCGTTGTCAATATTAATAAATAATTTATGGACATAAATTGAGATAATTCATTAAGTTAAGTTAAAAACGATACGTGAGAACATAATGGAAGTGTAAATTTGTAAACTTCTATGCTTGACCTGATTGTATTCTTTAGAGGAAATGTATATTATTACAAAAATAGTTTACTCGAATGTAAACAGTATTCTTTCCTTAAGAATGCTTATAAAAATCTTTTATGAATTTTCCAATTAAAGATAATGTTATAATATTACATGCCAAACAAATTTTAAAAAAATAACGAATTTCATTTTCTTGTCTTTAACTTGTCAATTAACTTACGTTTTTTTTTCTCACTCATCGAATCAACTTCTTCCTAAACATAAAAAGAGTAGGTTGATGAAGAAGTTGGAAGTGATATAAGTTGATTAGTAAATTGAGGATGAAAAGACAAAAATAATGGTCAATTCATGTCGTTGATGGTAAGATCAAACAATAAAATACTTAAATAAAAAATATTTTAAGCAGTTAATAGAATGGAATTTGATAAATGTAAAAACAAAAAACAAAAAAATGGTCTTTGTCCTCCTAAATGAAATGAATATAGAGTAAATACTTGCATTCTCAATCAAAAACAAATCTTAACTGTTATATATATAGAAATGGGACGTTTTTGTCTTGCAAGTGACACAAAATACTATGTAAGATGTTTCCATATATATACCTAAAATCTACGAAGCCTAAAGCCTACAGGCTACATCATATGGTCTTACCAAAACTTGAATAATACATACACATATACGTATGTCTTATAAAAGTCAAAAGTTGTCTTCAATAAAAAGCTTACAATATTATAAAGTTTTCTCATGGTTTCTTTAAAAACCTGAATATAACTCAATTTATAACTTTATGCGCAAAGATTCGAAAACAGAGATATTAATAAATAACAGGAGTAAGCATCAATTCATAAGTCCACAAAGAAAACCATTTATAGGATCAGAGGAAAAACAAAAGGAAACGCACCAAACAACATTCTAAATGCATACTACAATAATAATTTATTGTTTGTTATATAGGATCACATAAACAAAGATAAAAGAAAGAAACAAAGAAACGATTTTCTAAGTCACATACACTCTTCAAGGACCGCGAGATAGTCCAAGATGCAAGGGAGAGGAGAAAAACTGGACCTATTTACTGTAATAAAGTGTTTGTTTTATAAATTTTCCGAATATGGATTATAGTTAGGAATCCAAGTGTGAGTCTAAGTCCCACATTGATCAGAAATGAGAGAGTAGAGTCCCATATAAGGATCAAGGTCCATAAACCCATTCCCTTAAGGTTTTGGGTTGAGAGTGATGTCAATGCCTTATGTGGTTGGGCTCAGATCTCATTGGTTTTGTTCTCCCCAATCAAACTCCTTCTGTACAACCTAACCCCCTCCTTATAAACCTGAGAAGATTATGTTCTATACATTGAAGAATCATTTCTATTTAACTTTTTACCCATCTAAAGCATTTAAAAAATTGAAATAATTACATAAAGATTAAATATTCAACATTCACACATTCAATACAAACTCCATAGAAGAAATAAGTGGAAAAATTAATGGAAAAGGAGAGATGGACATGGAGCACCTTCTTCGTTATCAATACCAGGGAAGCTTGAACTCTCTTTGTCTTTGTTTTGGGGTGCCCAAAACAAGTCTCACAGACTTAACCCTCAGGCCTTCGCTCCAAAGCCAGATACAACCCCTGATCCTTTTCATTTGTGCCAGTGGAGAAAAGGCACTTCTTCTAGCAATATGATCTTCAAGTCCACTTTTTTAAGCAATCTATCAGCTGCAAGGGAATATGATGATGATGGGTTCAGTTCAATTAGCCACCATCTGGAGGGCCATGTTGTTGAACAAGACGAGAACGATTAACCCGTCTTCTGTTATCAGCTGGTTTTTCATTGGCTGCTTCAATCTGTTCCAATCTTTCAAGAACTTCTTTCATCGATGGCCTTACTTTGGGCTCTATTTGGATGCATTTGAGAGCTAGTTGAGCCGTTTCTAAAGCTAAGTTTGGTGGATACTTCCCTTCCAACTTTGCATCCATGGTGCTTCTTATATACCCTCTGTTTACAAGATTTCTTTTCACCCAATCCCTCAACGACGTTTCCTCACATAGTTGCATTATACCAGTAATCCTCTTCCCAGTCAGCAACTCCACCAAAAATATTCCAAATCCATACACATCACTTTTCACGTACAAATGACCTACACCATTCACATCATCACACCATTTAATTTACACAACACTTTACGCAAGAGGTTTATGAAGGGAAATTAACACACAATACCTGTTGCAATGTACTCAGGAGCAGCATAGCCGTGTGTTCCCACAACATGTGTTGATACGTGACTCTGATCAGGCGAAGTCATAGATTTCGCTAAGCCAAAGTCTGATAACTTTGCCGCATACGTCTGTTAAAAAACCAAAAATTTCAAAGATTTTTCTTTCGTTTCCATGAATACTTCAATAGCATGCACAATGATAAAATGAAACTTACTGAGTCGAGGAGAATATTTGAGGGTTTAAAATCTCTGTATATAATGGCATTCTCCAAGCTGTGAAGGAAATGAAGCCCCCTAGCTGCTCCAATCATAATTGTTAGCCTTGTGTCCCAAGAAAGTGGCCGAACATTTGCTCCTCCTGCACAAGCAAAAATAAAGTGCATAGATCAGGAAAAAAGACCAATCAATTTTCCCAAATTTCTACTCACGCATTGCCACTTACTTCCAAATAGGTGGTTATCCAAGCTCCCACAAGGCATAAATTCATACACCAGAAACAGTTTACTATCTTCCCTACCAAATCCCAACAATTTAACAAGATTGGGATGAGAAAGCCTCCCTAAGAAATTAACCTCTGACTGCACAAAAACAAAAAGCATCAATCAGTACAGATATGTGATGGGAGGAGGGTCACTAGAAAGACAACAATACCAATGACACCTAAGTATAAATTAAGATTACATTCCATCTAAAACCTTTGTGCAATGAATTTATCTCATTTCTATTCGATGAGACTTAAATTCACTTGAGTTTCCAATTATACGTAATATTAGGCACATACCAGTAAAAAGTTCTACCCTAATTTTGTAGTGTGATTAATTCCGATACCTGCCATTCCGCAATTCCTTGCGTGCTTTCGGAATTCAACTTCTTGATGGCAATAGGCAACCCCTCACTTCTAATGACACCCTTGTATACTTTACCGAATCCCCCCTCTCCTAACAGACTGCCATGTCTGAAATTTTGGGTGGCTGCTTTCAGTTCTGCCAAGGTAAATGCCCTCAAATCTGCAACATCCAAGATTTGCCCCCTCTCTTCTTCCTCCCTCCCTCGAGAGGCTTGGCTATTCTCAGAGCCCCAAAAGGATGTGCTAGTGTTATTGCCTGTTGAGTAATTATTACTACTACTTGCTCCAAAGAACCTGCTGAATCCTCCAGAGTGGCTGCTCTGCCCAAGAGAAGTAGAATTACTGCTCTGTATTAATCTTCTGTTGCTTGTACCGGCAGAAAACTGAATACTCCCTGAACCAATGCAACAAGAAAGCAAAAAATTGTCATATGAAGCAACAAATGCTCTGGTTTAGAACCTCAATAGACAGGATCAAGCACTTCATGATGAATTACTGCTAATAACAAGGAGTGGCTTCTTTGTTTAATTCAAATTACACGGCTTTTAGGAATTGGGGATAGATTGGCTGCGACTTCTGGTTGACTTTTCTGCTTGACTTGATGAAATGATTATGCACTTATACTTGCAACCAAAGCAATCATAGGAAAACCATCAAAAGGAAAAAAAATACATGTTTTTTCTTCTTTCTTGGAATATCTGATATATTATGCATGAACAGACACAAATTTTAGCATGAAGCGTTTCTATAATTTTAAGAATGAAACAGGGAGAGTTTGTTTGTTTACCTGATTGATTGTTGGGGTTGGGGGCAGAAATGGAGTTGCGGTGATCGACAGCAGAAGATGATTGAAAACTCCAACAGTTCCCCATTAAGTTGTTTCTGCTGTTACCTCAGCAGAAAAAGCCGAGAAAGATGAGAAAGAAATGGTGAGAGGCGTGTCTGACTTTGTATTTAAAGTGAAAGAGCTGAGAAGAATACAAAGAAAACACATTACCTGCCACGTGTTCTTTTAAGAGCAGTAACTGTCACACACAGTACCACCAGTTGTACCTTTCTACTTGTTCGTGTCGGAAACTAAGGAAGCTTCCAAGAATACTCCAAGAAAATGCAGTGATAGTTACGTGAACTGAATATTCATTTTCTGGCTGGTGTTGGCCAATGACATAGGTAGCTTGTTCAATTCTAAGCATGGCAGCAAAAATTAGAGAGGAGAATTTAAGAATAATCACAATAAGCTTTATGTAGACATGATTTATAATTTGTGAGGATTGTGTGTATTTGGTTAAGGTGATTTGGGAGGATTTGTGATGATTAGAGAATGATTTTAAAGAGAAAATAAAATGTGAGATGAGGAGAAAGGGGTGAGTTTGTGAAAAATGTTTGATAAATTACTAATTTGTGGTAAAATATGTTTAAATCCGTGAGTTAATAGACTCACCATCGAGTTAGGTTAAAATATTCAATCTTTTTAAATGTATATATGGGTTCATTTAATCCAAAGTTTTGAAATATTTGAAATGATCGGAAGTCAGTTGATTCGTAACCAACAATCATCCTTTATTATTCTTTCATCATATTTTTTTTATAATTTTTTCATTATAATTGTTTACCGCTTTATGTAGATTGATAATTTGATCTTCTAAATATTATAATATTATTTAATAATGTTTTAATGTTTAATTTCTTTTGTTTACCCAATTATATAAGATGACATTCTGATTTTCACATCTTGATGAATAAAAAATTTTGTAAATTTGACAGATTACGAGTTGGTAAATTTACTTATTTAAACATGTTTTATTCTCCCAACTTATTTTATGTGTTTATTATGATACGCAAAAAATACATTAAATTGACTCATCCATTTTACCAAAACATTATAAAATAATAAACAAACAATAAAAGTATTAACCCATATAATTGTACAAACAAATACTTAAATTCATATAATTTAAACATTACTGAGAAGCAATCAAGTCTTAAAAAAATTAAATTGTTAACATAGAAGAAATAATGGAAACAAATAATGATAATAAATAATTAATAAAGTTATTTTAGATGAGTCAATTCATTTTTATTGTTGAAAAGTTATACATTAATTAAAAATAAGATAATTTTATAATATATAAGTGGAATGCAAATTATACCTTAAAAATTAATTTTGTGAAGTTGAATTATTCTTAAAATTTATTTTTTAATGTGATATCATAACATAGAATCTATTCTAACTAGTTTTTTTGTACATTCTCTTCTAATATTCATCCTGATTAAACTCTTCTAATTTACATGTTAAATAAACCAATTTGTTTAACTAACACTTAAAAAAATACTATTTTTTTAATCTAAACCGGGACACCTCTGTTACACAACCAGTGGAGTGCGTTTATGTAAGAAAAGAAAGGAGTGAGGGAAGTATAGAAAAGACTTACGGCATGTACTTGACTAACGAGGTACTGTGGACCATATCAACAAGTTCACACAAAATTAATTAATTATTTATTTTTTCAAACCAAATGATATTTGAGTTGCATTGCATCATACCTTACGGTAGTTTGGTTCAGTTTGTCAAAAATTTGCTGCCATAACTTTTGCTTATGTCTCTTTTCTTATCCATCAATCTTCTAGATATACATCAGGGTGGTGTTGGATTTTTAATGATGTAATCTACTCTCATTTTAATCTAAATAACTAAATTAGATTTTTTATCTAAATTTACTTTTTTTAGCGAGATTAGTTTGGATTTTCTTTAAATCTATATCTAAATATTTGAATTAAGATCAAAATCTAAAATATTTTTTATAAAAGAAATTTAAATTGAATTTTCTAAAACTTGTGTCCTTAAGACTGACACGATACAATTTGTCTAGAATTGTCAAGTTGTCCCAAACCACAAGACTGGGGCCAAAAAAGTCTAGAGGACAAAAAAAAAATCGTCCATGGACTTTCTTCTTAAACATGAAAAATATATTATTTTTTAAGAAATATTATTAAACTTTATGACGTTGGCTCAGGATCGACAAGTCTAGTCGTCGTGTCGGCCCGACCTCACACAATCGGGTCATTGGGCTCGCCTGGCCTATCAAGGTCGTCGGGCTTGTCCGATCCATACAAGTCGTCGGGCCTGTCCAGGCCGTACGGGTCGCCTGGTCGGCCCGTCTGAGTCGTCGAGTAGATTCAACCTATTCGAGTTGTCGAGCCGACTCAACTTGCTTGGGTCGTCGGGCCCGCCCGATCCATCAGGATCGGGTCTACCTAGTCCGTACAGGTTGTCAAGCATGACCTATCTGAGTCGTCAGGCCATAGCAGCCCATTTGGGTATTCAAGCCCGCTTGGCCCATTTCAGTCATCGAGCTCGCCCGACTTTTTCAGGTTACCAGGCCCAATCGACTTGTCCGGGTCGTTGGGCACGCCTAACCCATTTGTGTCTTTGGGCTCACCCGGCCCGTTCAGGTTGTCGGGCCTAACGACTCATCTATGTCGTCGGGCCCGTCAAATCCTTCAAGGTCGTCGGGCCTACTCAGTCCATACACGTCGTCGAGCAAGGCACATCCGAGTCTGAATTTAGCCTAATCCATTTCAACCTTTAGCCTAATCCAACTAAAATTTTAAATTGAAATTTTAAATTATCCACATTTGAAAATCTTGATTTAGAGAATGAATATGCAATCCATAAAATATCTAAAATGTGGATTAGATTGAAATTCAGATCTATTAAAATAGATTTTAAATGGATTGAATTTTTAATAAAGTAGATTTTAAATGGCTTGGACCAGAACAAAAGTGGATTGGATCAAGAAAAATTAGATTTTTTGCCCACTCTGAATAAACTGAATTCCAATCACATGTTATCAGTAATAACGTATTCTCTTCTCTTACAAAATTTCTTTAAAAATATTTATAATATTTTCATACAAAATTGTTAAGAAAAATAATTACAATTTTATAAAATAAAAAATATTTATTTTATAATAATAATAAAGATTAAATATATTGTTAATTTTTATATTTGACTGCAAAATTATAATTCGTTTTTTTTTGAAATTTTAATAAATTTTGATTTCTAAATTTAAAAATTAAAAATAAATATAATATTTATAACTTAATACATTAACCGTTTATGATGTGTTAAGCAGAATTTTATATTGACATTTAAACTAAAATTTAATAAATTGTATAAATAATTCAAATATTATTTATTACATAAAAAAGTAGTTAATGTTAAAGTTATTAGGTTAAAAAAATATATTTATTCTATTTTTAATGTACATAAGTATTAAACTTTAAGACAAAAATAAATTTCAATTATATATTAAAATTTTAGACTAAAAACATATTTAATTTTAATAACATTATCAAATTCACTTTTAATTAAAATCAATTTTATAAATTATTAAAACTAAAAATTATGGATGACATCGTAACACATAAAAGCAGCACAACTTTTCCTGCCTATTTAACTTTATATGTAGTGATTGTCATTCTTTAGGACACAGGAGTCACCACACTCCAAAAATATTTTAATTTTATTTTTTATATTTTAAAATTATATTTAAATATTATTATTTTATTTATGTTAAATTTAAAAAAGTTTTTTATAACTTTATTTATATATTTTGAAAAATAAATAAAAAATAATTTGATGGATGTTAGTTAATAAAAAATTTACCGTTCGTTGTAATAAGGTTATTTTTCACTCAATAATCAAGAAAGTATGAGAGTAGAAAGAAAAGTAAAGAGATAAATCGAGAATGGAGATTGGAAAAGAGAAAGATTGAAGAACACATTATCATAATAGCTCTCATGACATTAGTATTCTCCTATGATTTATGTATCTTAAATTTATGATTGTCTTATTACGATGTTTCTCATAGATTAGGTTTTTCCCAAATTAGTATGAACTCTATTTATGATTTTAGGGATTTTCTTATGAAATTAACATAAACCTACTTTTTTTTTCAAAATAGAATAACCCTAAATTATGAAATTTATGGATTTTATGTTGTTTGTTGCATATAGTAAAATTTTGTAAAATTTGATGTATCTCGTCCTATGTTACGAATTTTGTTGTACATAATGAATTAGTTGAATAGTCTTAAGTTTGAATATAAATTAGAATATCAATGTTTCATAAATGTAATAAATTAGGAAGATTAGAAATTAAAAAATGCATTTATGACTTACTTTCTGAAAATGATTTAAATAAAAAAAATGAAGATTTTTTTTATTAATTAGAAAAATAAATTATATTATAAAAATTTAATTTGATACCCTCAACATTTTGTCTTAGTTTCTATACCATATCAAAGAAAATCAAAATTATCTTTTAACAATTTCTAAATACTATGTACATCTTGAATGACAAAGTGGACTCTCGTAGAATACGATCTCCGGGCCAATCTATTAACTTATCATAATTTAATGAAATAAATTAGAGTTTTCAACTTCTCAATCCATTTTTATTTTTTCGGTTTAACTCTTTGAAGTGATGGATCAAAAAGTGTTCGGGATGAATTGATTATTTTTTAAAATTACAAATTAAAGTAACATATTTAAAAGTTTAATTTTTTTATATTATAGTAGTAAAAATCATAAAGTATACGCACGTATGTGCATTTTATTTATTTAGCGTGAGTTATTAATTAAATTTTAGAACAATTCATTTTAATTAAAAAGTGTTTTATAGGATAAAATAATAAAATAACTATTTTAATTTTGAAAATAGATAAATTTAAATAAACAATCAATTAAAGATAAAAACATTAAGGCCTTTGAAAAAAACCATTACTTAAATGATAAAATATTAATTATGATAAGATAATTTAAGCTATAAATATATAATTATTTAATTTTCAAACTTTAATAAAATTTATTTTTCAAATTTTAAAAATCAATAAATATAATCTTCCTAATTCAATTATATTTATTGATGTGTAAAACGATATATTAAAATAACGATTGTTTAAACCATCGAACACATTTTAACTAAATTTCCAATTCAAAATAAAATTTAATACATAAAATAAATAACACAATTAGATCAATTTATTTTTAAAATATAAAATAGAAATAAATTTTAATTTCACATTTAAGTTTAAGAACTAAATATATTTAATTAAACTCGTGAATGATATAGATCCAAAGGTAAAAGTAGGCTTAATTACTAAACGACTGAATATCAAAAAATTTAACTCAATCCAATGTGGCTACTGATTGAGTACTTATGGACAACTCTAATCTTGTTATTGGGCTATTGAGTGTTTCAAGGAAACAACAGAAGAAAATGAGTTGAGAATCCAAACTTCATAAAACTATGGTAAAAACTCATTTATAACACTTCGTAAGAAAAATTTATTTGCTTCTGTCAACCTTTTCAAAATTAACTATGTGTGTCCGGAAAATAAAAATTTACATTATAGTAAAAGTTATATTGGAAGTTAATTGTATTACCTAGGGAAACAGAAGTAGACTATGTTACACGGATTAGAAGAATAACCATGACAAATACAACTGTCATCACAAACATCACAAGCCATGTTAAGCAAGAAGTCTTGGAACTCTCGGAGTAGATTGCCGTTGCTCGCACATTGGTACGACCAGTGCTTGCCAAGCTATCCTCAATAGCCTTCTCCGTAGAATCAAGAATCTGCAAGCCAGCCACAATCAATTCATTATTGGGTTTAACGCCTCGCCATTTCAAACTCCCAATGTCAGAGTCTTCTCAACCAAAAAACAAGGTTGAGTCATGACTATTCAATCAACATCATAACATGCCCTCGGTGGTTGTAGAAGTAATATTACAGCACCGCTATAGCCATACTCCGCATTACAAAAATATATCTAAGACCAACTTTCAAGAAGATGAAAACTAGACTAATGTAAAAATGTAATCACCATACAAAGAATATTCAATCCTAAGAATCGAACCTTTTCAGTATTTTGCAGGGACTGGCTCATCATGAGACTACTCTCTTTGAGTTGTTTTGCCAACACCACCATCTCATCAGTCAAATCTTCTTGAAGCATTCTACAGTATAAAAGTGGACAAGAAAACAATGGAGTGAAACAAAAAGAAAATGCACAATAAATGCAAGGCACATAATAAACAGTGAACATAAAATATAAAAAGAATTGATCTAATACATTTGCATAAATAATTTTACAGCAATTGTCTAAGGTATCATAATTATAGTGACTCAGAAACATGCCGAGGACTCGTCAATGATGACCAAATAAACTCCCAAATATTAATGACCTTAGTAATCCCCCATATAGGCATTAGCATATGATAACAGTTGACCGGTTACCAATAATGTAACAATTGACATGAATATATCAGTGCTTGACCTGAAGAAAAATATACTTTGTTGTTGTGGACAAGTCAAATTAACATATAAACACAATGTTTGCAAGTTTTCTATTCTTCACCAAAGCAGTACAGAGTCCATTGACCCACCACTACATAAACTTTAAATAACAAATCAAGTAAACAGTACCTGTGCTTTTCAATGTGTGCGTGTGCACTAGCATCCAGTTTGACAGGTGTATTGTCAGTCTCAGCAAGCTCGTGTGCTTTATCTTCTGTATTTGATGTGGGTCTGTCCACTGAAACAGATGAGCAACAGTAGAACAGCCTACAAAATATGCATAGTAAGAAAAGCAAATATAGCTTACACAGGTCTTCTTCTCAACCCAGAAGAAAGTGGTATCTGCTTTTTCTCCTCAATTTCAGAAGAGTTTTCTTTAACAAAACTCCTTTCAACATCCTTCTCGGATACTTGTGGGTCAGTCTGGGTTAAGAAAACTGGTTAAATGATTGTGTCTATTTGGCAAGAACTAAAATACAGACAAGGAAAAACAAAAAAGGGACAAATTTTTTATGGCTTCGTAATGCATTCCAACAAAGTCACAGAGTTTCAAGCCATTAATTCTTTATATTTTATATAACAATTTTCACATGCTATAGTGAACTTATGATAACCCACTGGGGTTGGTCTAGTGGCGAGGGTTTGCATGAGATGTTAGGTTCAAACCTCATCATTATTATTGTATTACAACAAAAAAAGAATAGTAAACGTATTCTGATTTTCTCCATTTAGGTTCAGACCCCATCATTATCATTGTACTACACAAAAATAGTGAACGTATTATGATTTTCTCCATTGTGCAATAAATCCTAGAGATATGACCCAAAGTGAAAATGCCTGATGAATCCCCAAGCAAAAGTGCTGAGAAATAGAGAGAAACTAGAGAAGGTGAACAGTTATTCAAGGGTTTATTCACTTTATTGAATTTCAGAAAAATACTTCAATACCATCAAGGTTTTTACCTTAAGCAAAGGGCTTTCCAGTCTACAACAGGGCTAGAGTTTGGTTATCCAATACCATCAAAGTTATGATCCAAAGTGAATATGCGTTATGAAACCCCAAGCAAGAGTGCTGAGAAATAGAAAGAAACTAGAGAAAGTGAACAAATATGCAAAGGTTTATTCACTTTGTTGAATCTCGCAGGACAAAAAAATAATTTATCCAAGGCTTTCACCTTCAACAAAGGGTTTTTCTCACTACAACTGAGCCAGCGCTTGGTCTTCCAATATCAAATTCAGAATTCCTCCCTTGTGCCTTGTTTCCCCTGTTTATGTTAAGCCCCTGCAAGTATCCCCTACTGCTTGTCTAACCACCAAGCAGTTTTAACCGCCTAAGTGCATATTATAATCTAACACCTGTGACTCACGTTTGTTGGATTTCTTTCTTCCCACTCATGTATCCAATTCAAATGAATATAATTATATTTTTGTCTTATATCCAATTCTAAATTTTAAAGTTGAGTGTCTAATTGTGAAAAAAAAAGCTCCATAGAATTTGTTCTTCCTTTTAGTAAGCCAAAGGTTTCTCCTGTATGAAGTATATCAATTTATTTCCATAATTTCTATTCCTAGCAATTATTCCACCTTGATTTGAATTTTAAATTTTAATACACCATATCAGAATAACAGACATAGAAAACATGCTTCATGCAAATGATTTACTAACATAATTTTCTTTAATTTTAAAAGTCTTATCTCTTCGATATATTCTGCTCTAACAAAATAGAATCCTCATTACTGACAACGAAGATATCTTCAATTTTACTTTCTTTCTTTAACCAACATGTTATTTCACCAAAACAAATTTGGTAGTATTTTTGCTACATCAAGCAAGTGTAAAGTGGTGGCCACAATAAAATGTCCATCTGACTGACCACTATCTACCTACTTAACCTTAACCAAGCAGACCATTACCCTTCAGTTTAGAGGACTTGCATACCTTCAGACAGCAAATTAAGTACAATGTTTTTCCTAAATTTTAGTGTACTATTTAAACTTTATACCATAAAAGCAAATGTTGAGGACTCAGAGTTAGCAATATGTCTGATGACTACGGAATTTTGTTTCCTACTACGAGGTAATTACCTTCGTGGATCCAACAAACATAGCAAATGCAACAGTCATGCTTTGAAATACGTATTAGTTGAATTACTTGCCGATGAAAATGTGCAACTTCTTTGTTGGCTTAAAAACAGTTTAAATTCTAGTTCATTCTTTCAAGTTTCATCATTTTACACGCTCAATATCCACCATACAGTCTACTTCTACTATCCCACAGCATAATTGGTAACAAGACTGACGTGTTAGTTCTATAAAAACAGGTTTAAACAAATGAAATATTAGCCATTTCACCAGATCCTGTAAAAAAACAAATCCATAAATTCCGCCCTTTTTAACTAAGTTGTCAGTTGTTATATGTAAGATCAGATTGAGTAAGCAGAGAAACCTTAACTTCTTAGTCATTTGGCTTAAAGATCTTTTTCACACTTTAACACCTCTCAAGGATGCATTAATTTATAAATACATACCTCGTGGTTAATCAATTTGGAAGCAATGGCTTCAACCTTCTCTGAGTATTCATTCAACGTAGCCTTTGAAATCCTGCATTCACATAGCACATACACAAATGAATGCGCACACATAAAAAGTAAGGGTATAACTTTAATTTAAGTTAATTAAATTAAAGTTATTATATGCGCACACATATAATAACTTTAATTTATTTATAAGTAAGAAAAGAGAACATAACGGACCATCTAGGGGAGGTAGAAGATGAAAAAAATAAGCAATTAAGTTAGCTTTTAAAGAAATATAATATATAGTTTTTAGTGTATGAATATTGTACTGAGTTAATTTTTTGTTAATTCAGTCCAGCCAGCTGGCATGTGACAACTGGCTGTAACTGTCCATAACTGTTTGGTTCCATGTTGGGTAAGCAATTAGTTCAGTCCAGCCAGCTGATATATGACAAGTTGGCTGTAACTGTTTCTGTTCCTTAAAGAGCAAGCTACTTGTAGCCATAGAATCTCTGTTGTAAGAGAATTCTAAACGAAATGAGATATAAAATTTTCTTCCGTTTTTATCTTCCCAGTAAACTCTAACAATTTATACGAATCTAAGATTTTATCAAAGGATTAGAAAATGGGAAAGTATAGCTTAAGTTCAACGTGAGTAATATTTTAGAGAGAACTCATTGTGAATTATAAGTTAACTCCGTTCTTTTATTCCATAATCTGCTGGACCTATATTTATCCTTTGAATATAAGGATAATTATTGTGGTAGTCTCCTATTATGTTAGGTATGTTATTTGGACTAAACTTATACAAATTGCTCAATACTAGTTCTTCACCAAGATTAGCATAAATAAAAGTCTTAATTATTATTTTACATTACAGCGTCACTCGTCTCCCTTTCCTCTTTCCATTTAATTCCCAACATTTCAATAAGTATATTAGTTTCTAGCATTCAACTATTTAAACCCAAACAACACTCATTAGAAAGAAAATCTTACCGTACCAAATAGTAGCATATCTTGATTAAAAAATTGGGGTGGCCATATGATGTTCAGATTGTGTTGAGATTTAGAAACAAAAACAGATGCTATGTGTATCAAATGGTCAATAAAGAGAAACCAATACCTAGGTAAGCCCTCAGGTGTCCTCTCTTCAGCCAATTGTTCCAATTGTTCACGTAAAGTAGCAACATACTGCAGAATGTCAAAATCAACAAATGATTAAGTTTGTGTTCTACAGTTAACAATTGACTAAATAAAACATATACGTCAAGAAAATTAGAAATATATTATATATAGACATAATGTTGTTAATGTTGAAATGTAATGTTATTTTATTGATATTTCCTTCTGAGTGTACTCAGCCTTAGGGTTAGGTTAGGGTTTTAGTCAAGTGTCTTGCCTCCTTTTTGTATCTCCTATATATTCACATCAATAAGAAACACAATGGTGTAAAAAGATTTACGGTGTTTCTATCCACCCTACTTGTTCAAGTTGGTATTAGGACGGGTCTTGCTCTGTCTTCTTCATCCTCTCTTGTCGTTGTCCTTCCCTGTCATGTCATTGTCATTCTTATAAAAAGAGTTAGTATTTGGTGTACCTCGAGGAGCGCAACCCAACCATGGTGGTTGTGCAACCAACTGGTCATCCAAGTGTTGTCACGTGACCTACACACTTCCATTTCTGGCTCGTGTCTTCCATATGTCGCCTTTCTGTTGTCAGAACCTCTCAGAGAGATCTAAGTTTGACTCTTCGAATACTTTTGTCTTTGTTTCTGACTTCAGTTTTCTATTCCAACGCATTTTTGTATTGGGAGAAGTGCTCTATCACAGTGTTAGGGTTTCTCTTATTTGTTCTTAGGTTTGGTCACTTCTATGAGATGGCTTCAAGTGGCTCCTTTCTTTTTGGCTACTCCAACAATTACGAAGTGCAAGGTTCAATTGGAAGAATTATTCGTCTTAGTCTACTTCTGTGGAATTATAGTTCCTTGGTCAACGATACCATGACCACTTACTCAATTATATTCTTGGTGCAGACATATCCCATTGGCAAAAGATTGGCTTCCAAGTATGCGCTATTTTTTGATAGTCGGTTGAACATGACATTTTAAAGATTCTTCGATCATTCAAAACATGTTTTTCCTTTTAAAGAATGCACATGAATTTTTTTGCTAATGATATACAACGTCTCTTTGATGCAACCATCATATGGTTTCTCATATAACAAAGGCTAGAGCTACGATAGAAGTTAAAAGATTCCTAGTGGCAAACTCATTAGAAGAACTCAACAAGAAACTTGATGATATTATATGGTCTTGATTCTGAGGAACCTACATTCATAATTTGATCATGTTCATGATCAAATACTAGTCAGTGATCAAATCCCTTCTATGAAAGGTTTAAGTACTAGACTCATTTGTGTGCCTAACCTGATGAAAGATAACAATCAACCTGAAGTTATTGAAACTTAAGCAATGGCAATCCCCCTGTGAAAAGGAGGGTGTGTTGTAGGAGTGGACATCCTCAATGCTCATACTGCAAGCAAATAGGTTATACCCAAGAAAACTGTTATTCCTTGCATGGTTTCCCACACAAAGTTGCTCATTTGTATAAATCTTAAAAAATCATAATCTAAAAATTTTTATGAGTACCAAGAATTTCAAGGTACAAGTCTTAGAAATCAATCAATCATGGTCAATCCTCTTCAATGCCAACTGTGTCAACTGCAAGCATTTCTCAATCTATGGAAGGTCATAGTTCATGGATTCTTGAATTAGTTCTTCAGGCTATATGTTACGTAATATTTCTTCTTTTTCCTACATTCCTTACCCCCAAAGTTTCTCATCTTGTTACCGTTGCCAATAAATCCAAAGTGGCATATGAAGGAGTTGACTAAACTTCTTTATGCCCTTCCTAACACCTAAAACTCCTCCATCTTGTTCACTCCTCATTGTCATTTAAAATTTAATTTCTTTGATTCAAGTGACTCAGTGTTTAAACTATTTTATGATCTTTCCTATTAATTCCTTTGTCGCAGAAGGTATATGTCACATGTTCAACAAATCCTTCTTATTCCATTATGTGATCCATGGATTGTTCCTTCTTGCTCTCAAACTCAAGCTCGATGTACAAGTGACATTATTCCACCACCTCTTCTCACATGTAAGCGTCGAGCACAAATCACTCCTTCATCATTGCTTGAAGATGCTCATGACTCAAAACCTTCACAACCATAATCCCATTCCATGGATCCTTCATCCCCATCGCCTTCCCTGACTTGTCCATGCTTGGCCTATTGCTCTTAGAAAAGGTATTCAATCCACTTGTAATCCATATCCTATATATCATTTATGTTATCATCATTTCTCTCCTTCATATTCCTCTTTTGTTTTCCCGTAGTCCATCAATACTATTCTTAACAATGTTCATGAGGCACTTGGTCATTCTTGATGGCAAAAAGCTATGATTAATGAGATGTATACACATGAACATAGCCGAACTTGGGAGCTTGTCCCTCTTCCTCTTACAAGAAACACGTGGGTTGGAGATTGGTCTATGTTGTTAAGATTGATCCTATTGGTAAAGTAAATCGTCTCAAAGTTTATCTAGTAGCTAAGGGATATATTTAGATTTATGGTCTCAACTATTGTGATACTTTTTCTCTTATGGCTAAGATCAACATTTGTTTGAATTTTTCTTGCTATGATTGTCACTCACCCCCTATGAAGCTCCGACACACCATAACAATGGCGCCTCCGTGTCGGGCTCCCGTGGCAGACACAAACACACGACATATGCATGTACGATACCGTGTCGGATATTGGGTATTGGGCAGAACACAACCTTGTTTGGGGACACGCCAGAGAAGACACGGCCTAGCCCGAGAAGGTGTCGCAGTGGCTTCTTCAAGTTGGACGATGACATTGGTGGTAGGGGTCATGGTGGTCTCCTATCTAGTATTGGAAGGTTGAGAAGATCATGTTGGCTCCGATGAAGCCTCTGATAGCCATTGGTGTCGCCGACAACAACTCTGGTGGATGGAGGGTTGGAGAGGCATCACCTGGTATTGGGGTTCCTATGTCACAGGAAGATGAAAGAGGATGCAAAGACGAAGGGCTATTACTTTTTGTTTTCTGAATAAATTAATAATTTATTATATTATTTAATATGTTGATATTTCACGCATCCCATAGAAATGTTTTTCACCAATAAGAACTTTACACCTCATTAAACTTTTCTGCTTCTCCATTCATTATAATATACTCTTCTCAACTTTGAAAAATTCAATAATTTTCAATCTAATTCTTTAAATATCAAATATTATATATATATATATTATTTAAACATATTTATTTAAAATCTCTAATTAATTTAGTTTTTTAATATTAATTAATATATTATTTATATTTATATATTATGTAAATATAATTGTTTAATTTTTTTAATATAATTACTTAAATATTATTTAATTTAAATATAGTTATTTAAAAATATTTACTAACATAATAATTAAATTATTAATTAATATATATTTAGGTATAATATATATATAGATGTGTCCGTGTCCTGGATTTTTATGATTTAGCTGTATCTTCGTGTCTGTGTCATGTTCGTACTTGTGTCCGTGTTTGGGCTTCATAGTTTGCCACTAGCATCTTAACCAACTTGATATTAAGAATGTCTCTCCTCGTGGAGATTTGGAGAAGGAAATTTACATAAAGCAATCTCCTAGATTTGTTGTTCAAGGAGAGTTTGGTTCAGTTTGTAAATTACATCGATCTCTCTATGGCTTGAAGCAATCACCCTGAATTAAGGGTAAAATTGGAAAATGAAAAGTGGACACAAAAAGAGGAATCCTCTCTATGGCTTGAAGCAATCACCCTGAGCTTAGTTTAGTAAATTTAGACATATTGTGCAGACTTTTGAATTGAAACAAAGCGTGGAAGATTATTTAATGTTTTATTGTCATACTTAGGAAATGTGTTTACCTTATGGTATATGTTGATGATATTGTTATTTTAGCAAATGATATCCCTACAATTGCTCAATTAAGAAAGGAAATGTTATTAGTATTGAAGTGGCACAATAAAAAGAATGTGTCATCATTTCACAAAGAAAATATGTTCTTGATATTTTGGAGGAGATAGGCCTAACAAATTGCAAGCCCATTAATAGTCCTATGGACTCAAATCAGAAGTTAATGAGAGACCAAGGTGAACTTTTCTCATACCAGTGAGATGTAGAAGGTTGGTGGGAAAACTCATTAATCTCACTATAACAAGGTTGACTGCATAAAACCTATAAGTCAAGAAAATTATAAAAATATTAGACATACATAATGTTGTTAATGTTGAAATGTAATGTTATTTTATTAATTGTACTCGGCCTCTTGTATCCTATATGTTTACACCAATAAGAAACACTACAGTATAAGAAGATATAAACTGTTTTTCTATCCATCCTCTTTGTTCAAGTGTTTACTCTAAAATTAATAATGAAAAACATATCTTCAGACTTACATGCACAAGTTTTGCCTGGTTTTTCTGCTGAGGAGCAGCTGCAAGCAACCTCCTTAAGTTTACTTCTGTTTTACTGGTTCTCATACCTAGTGCTCAAAAATTATACAAATTATCTAAAAATTAAAAATCAGTAGGCAAACAAAGGTAACAATGTACCACTTTAAAAATAATTATCGCTTATCAGTAGAGCTTATCCGGTCAAGCTACCCAAAATTAAGCACAACCAAAAACCCTAATTATCAATGAAACCATTTTAACAAGTTTAAAGTTGAGAAATAAGTTTTGCTTCCAAACATGGGCATATTGTTGCATCTTTTTGCAGCAGTAAACTATACTTTTACATGATACAGATCTTAAATAAAGCAATTAATACCAATTTCTAGTGATATACAAAATGTAATTAAAACTAAAATCTTCTGTTGAACAAAGACCAAAGTTTCTATTAGATTAAGAGTGAAACAAAAAGGAAAAGTACAAAGAAGGAAGAAATACAATTGTCCATCGGTTAAATAACCAAACCCACGATGTACAAGCTCAACGATGTGGGTGGTTAGATAACATGATCTACATATTATTATAATTCAATCCATTATCTACAAAAAAAGTTGACATGCGAAAACTCTTCCATTATTTATAATATTCAATCCTGTAACAAATTAAAAAGTAATCTCAATTCCTACAAAGTTTCCTTTAAGTGAAAAGTTAATAATCATAATTATGGTATTGGTTAAAGCATTAGTTCCTTAAGACGTTAGTGTGAATGTAACTATACTTTGAAGAGGGAGGTACAAATTACAGAAATCATTACTGCTAAGAAATAATTAGAAACGCAGAACCATACTTTGGCCTAAGCTACAACTCAATCAGGGCTTAACTCTCTACACTCCTTTATTTATTGGACATCTATTTATTCCCAAATGTTAAAAATAAATTCAGAAAACCTTATTCACAGAAATTGGTCATTCAATTGACAAACTGCAATTCATCAAAGTCAAGACTATCAGATTACCATACTTTTTGTGAATTTTTTAAATCTCTCGCATAAGGTTATGAATATTACATTAGCACACACTTCTCACTTACTCACGTGTTTGCAAAAATTAATCAAAATATAAAAGATTTATATTTGATCGATGCAACTTGCACTCACATGAGCAAGTGCTCTTACAAAACAATGTTGGGTGAGGTTTCAATTCAAGGGAATAGTTACCTTCACACTAACGTCTTAAGGAACTGCTATCAAAGTTTATTTTCCCCTGTATTACAGAACACGTTCCAAACTCCCCGATTTCAAACCCTAATTCACAAATTACAACCAGAAGGAGGAATTGACAGTACCAAAAGTAGAACATACAAAACTCGAGGGAAATGATTCATTAATAAAGGGACCAGAAAACGAACCTGTTGGCGCCACCTGCTCCGCTCTTCTACTCCGCCCAAAGAAGATGGGGTGGGAGGGGATTTGCTTGGCGTTCGCACTTTGATTTCGTTTGCTCTCTGATTGGCTTTCTCTCAAGAGACAGGAAGGACAAGACCCTGGTTAATATTATAAATGTTTTCCCGGTCGACAAATTATAATTACATCAATATTACACCATTTGATATTTTAATTAGACATTATTACCTTTTAATAAATAAAAAATAATTTATTCATTTGCTTATGTAAAGAGATATACTATTTTTTTTTTAAAGTAATACGTTGACAAAATTTTATTTGATAAATTTTGACAAATAAAATAATAAAAATCCTCAAATTTTATTATTTTTTTTAGAAAAATTAATTTTTGACAAATTTGATAAAATTTCCATAAATAAAATTAAAATAGATTAACTTTATTTTTTTAACTAAAATAAAATAATAATATAATATTTTTTTACCTAAATAAGTGATTTGTCAAAATTTGTAAGAAAAAAATTTGTTAATCTATCATTTTTCTTATGGGTTAAATATGTTTTTGGTCCCTTAACTTTCAGTGAATTTTGGAATTAGTCCATTTTGAAACTTTGGACCAATTTAGTCCTTCATCTTTCGGAATACGTGGATTTAGTCCTTTTAATCAAATTTTGTTAGGTTTATTTGATGTTTCGTACGTATTTTAAGATTGTATTTGAGTTGTTTATACTGTTTGACACATTTTTGCTCTAATTTTAAGTCAAATACTATTGTGAAATACGCTTGAAATGTCAAATAAACTTAACAAAATTTGATTAAAAGGACTAAATCCACGTATTTCAAAAGATGAATGACTAAATTGGTTCAAAGTTTCAAAATGGACTAATTCCAAAATTCACTGAAAGTTAAGGGACTAAAAACATATTTAACCCTTTTTCTTATTTTTGTAACTTTCATAAAAAAAATAAAAAAATTACTCTATTTATTAACTTTGTCAATTTTGTCAAAAAATTATTTTTGATTTTTGTGTGTTATATTTTAATTAGACACTATTACCCTTCAATAAATACAAAAATATTTTATTTTAGTAAAATAAATAATTAAATTTTTTTCTTTATTTAAAAAAATAATTAAATAACTTCTTTTTTATAAAAACAATGAATATATATATATATATATATATATATATATATATATATATATATATATATATATATATATATATATATACTTTTTAATACAATTTTTACTAAACTATGTATGAAAACTACAAAGAGAGTTCCCAAGATCAAGACAAATAATGACGATTAAAATCCTAAATTGTACATTGAATGGAAAGAAAAGTAAAATAAATTCTCTTATCTTGTGATTGGATGGAGTTATTTACTAATATAAATACGGAAATGCAAATGTCCTCAGACTCGTAGTATTTAATGTAGTTAAATTTCTTACTCTAAAGTTGGAAGATTATGCATTAATGTAGTGGAATCAAATCTTATATGATGTGACAAAAACTAAAGTCTTAGTTTGCTACCATCAGGTAGAACAATTGAAATGATTTCAAAGTTTCAGGTACAACAGTAACAGAAATGATTTTATAGGATAGGAGGATGAGACAAGACTCCTTGAGTTTAATAAAGACTTGTTCACACATGGTTCTCTCCATGTACTACGATTATGCATAACATCACATATCAATCACAACTTATCTCGTTACATTTCTATCAGAAAAGGGTACAGCATTAAAAGATCCATTCTTTCATTAAATAATGTTTTACCGGATACGTCAGATTTCTTCTAATTAGATATGTCAAAGTGAGCCAACCCAGCTCACACGGGTTGGCTCACCACCCGGGTTGGCTCACCACGAGTTGGGTTGAAAATGACTGAACCCAACCCGACTTACTTTCTGGTGAGTCAGAAATTTTGTAACCCGGCTCAACCCACCACGGGTTGGTGGGTTAAGTGGGTTGGCTCACCAACCCACCTAAAAAATTTTTTTTTTAGTATTCAAATATTTAAATAAATTTAAGTAACCCATGAGATGACAATCATAGTAAAATCAAGAACCAATGTTTTGATCATGTTCACCACCAATATATGAAGAATTATTTCCAAGAAAGTATCCATTAGTCTAAAATAGCATGGCTAATATTACAAATTTTCTGTCATGCTATTCAACAAAATATAAATAAAAAAACTATACATTTTTTTCATGCTAATTTAGAAAAAATTGTTTATAAGACGGTTACTTTAGTAATTTTCTATAAAGATTATAGTTAAAGATTAAAGTATCAACATATATATAACTTGACAATCAAATTAATTAAACATTCAAACTATTCAAATATAATTAAGCAACATTCTGGCATTTAAAAATATGAAATTGTGAACAAATATAATAGGATTTAGTAAATAATTATTAAAAAAATAAAAAAAAAATAAAAAAAATTGTAAAAAAATGTTGGTGAGTTAAGTGGGCCAACCCACCTTCAACCCGGCTCGAACCCATTTAACCTGTGGGTTAAGTGAGCCGGGTTGAGTTCAACCCACTTTTGAAAAAGTTGAATTTTTCTCAACCCAACCCGGCTCGAACCCGTGGTGAGCAAGGTTGGCTCACGGGTTGAAACCTATTTTGACATCTCTACTAATTATAAAGTTCATCCAACGTTTTAACAAGTGACATTTTAACGAAGAAAACTTGATGCTTGCAACTGCGCCCTTTGTTCAAGAATCCCCTTGAATGAACGTTATAACAAATGTCTAGAAAAGCAAAACAAAGCAACAAATTATGGACGAAGTTCTGTTCAATCCAGAAAAGCAGTCAGATTTAATTTACCAAACATCCCAAGCAAAAATATAAAAATACAGACTAAAAAGTAGAAGGAAAAGAAACAACAATCGTGCAAAATCATGCAACTTTGGATTTTGTTCCGCTAATGATTTGCGTACATGTAAGCCAATTACTCATAAGACTGAGAACTACAAGAAATAAAAAAAACACCACACTATCGTTTCAGTCACCCATCCCCCTAGTTTCTCTTTTGACCATTGAAATCAGTTCTTTGCCTTCACAGAGTTATTCTCTTTGATCCTTGCCCGGTTATCCAGCTTAACAAAGCGTTTTAGATTGTCATAAGCTAATGTTTCAATGTTCTTCCTACGCAGTTCACTAATTGCGGGGCGTTTATCGAGCAGATGGCACAGCCAGTGAGGATAGTCTGAATCAGGCAGGATTTTTGGATCAGTTCCTTCCTTCAGAATGTTAGCACCTACAACTGTGCTTGACTTGACTTCTTTACTAAGAGTTGATGCCTTGGGTGCATCACCAGCTCCACCCCCTTTAGATCCTTTCTTTGCTTTACCGGTGGCAAAACTTCGTTGGCATGCAACCCTAACTGCCTCTCTAGTTGTAAGAATATATCTTATAGATCTGGCATGGTTCATTGCCATGACTTTCTTCTGAAAGACAACTTTATTGCTGATAGAAACTAGGGAAATCTGAAAAAGATAGGTATGTATTATTTAGCAAATTATGCAATAAAACAGTAATGAGCTATAATTCTTCAGCAAAATAATAATTCCAGAGTCATAGACTCTTTTAGAGAATACCTCTCCTTCCACCCAAAAGACTAACTCCCCCCTTCACCACTCTCCTTTTCTCCCATATACCCAAACCTACCAAAATAGAATCTCTTACACGTCCTGCTTCCTAACTAATTTCTCACTCCTTCCCCATTTGGCCCCACTTTCTTTCTTCTGGTATAAACATTTCATATCTTGGGCCTACTGTGAATGATTGTTCTTTGTTGAGTAAGAGGCACATGCTCCTTTCTCCGTGTATGACTCTTATTTGGAGTCCTATCAATTGCACTTCAGGGTGGAACATAACTATATAAATAAATTCAGTATGAATAGTACTTCTCTTACAACTTCAAGTTAACTCCTTGATTGCTTATTAGAGTTTAGATACCTACTTTATAAATAAGATGCAGAAAGTGTGCAACATAAAATCAGAACTTCTACTTCCCTTATAAAATTTCTCCTTAAGAGTTTACTAAGAATAAGATCAACAATTACCTGGGTTTAAAGAGTGCATATAACTAGGCTGCAGTTATAAAAAAACAACATTACAACATTACACCATGAGCTCCAGAACTAAAATATCTCCCGGGAATTCCACTTCCCAGTTCCCACGATCCACCACAGCTAGAAATTTATTTCTTACCATCAAAAGCATTAATTAACATTTTAACTTGGTTATCATTCATTAATTAACACCCGAGCAAAATTGTTTTCCGGCACCAGGAGAACCATTCAATCTTAACAAACAACAAATGTCATCAATCCTTCACGCCCACACCTAATATAAATTACAAATTCGAAACCGAAACCCTGAGAAGAGCAGATAACGGTCACACCACATGGAATCAAGGCAAAACGAAAATTCCAAGTATCGACACCAGAAAATAGGGAATAAGGGAGGAAATAGTACACGAATTGACCAAGGCGTAAGATGAATCCGAAGCGAATTTAAACCTAACCCTAACTCTAACAAAGAGTCACAGTCACATCACATCATCCAAATGAATAAATATTATTAAAGAGGATTAAGGGAAGAACCTGAGAGAGCCGCTGTCAGAACCCTGTATGAATTGGGCACGATGGATGATCTCTTCATATTATTATTATTATTTTCAATAAAGTTTGTTTTAAATGGATGAAAATTAATTCTTTTCTTTTTATGTTTTTATGTTTTTTTTTAAGTGATATATTTGTATGCTGTTTAGGTTGAGGCTTAATTATCACGTTCCTTAATTTGTTGGATTGGTTCATTTTGGTCCCTTATTATTTTTTGGTTCAATTTAGTCCTCTAATTTTCTAAAAGGTTCAATTTGGTCTCTGTAGTTAAGTCAACTTTAACACCGTCTCCTTGACCTGCACGTGTCATTTTGTGAAATTTTCAATTTTTTTTTATTTTTTTTAAATATTTAAAAAAATTTTAAAAATTAAATTGCCACGTGTCACCTTATGGTTGTGACACATGTCAATTTGAGATTTTTTTTTTAAAAAATGTACTGCCACGTGGCAGGTCATGATTGTGCCACATGTCAAGTTAACATTGGTTGTTTTCAATTTAGTCCCTCTATTTACAATTTTGATTCAATTTAGTCTCCCAATTTTTTAAAATGATTCAATTCTGTCCTCTCTAATTTGATACAAAATTAGTAGTTAAGCTTAATTACAACTTATATATACATATTAAAATAATTTTTATTATATTTATAGATTAAATTACTCCATCTAACTATTCAAATTATTTATAGAAAATTTTAAGTGTAAAAAATTACAAGTGAAAAATTTAAGAAATAAAATAAAGTATTTAGGGAGTGATTTGATGTATAAATGGTAAAAAATTATTTTAACATGAATATATAAATTGTAATTAACTTAATTATTAATTTGGACTCAAATTGAAGAGGACAAAATTGAATCATTTTAAAAAATTGGGGACTAAATTGAATCAAAATTGTAAATAAAGGGGCTAAATTGAAAACAACTAATGTTAGCTTGACACGTGGCATAATCGTCACCTGCCACGTGGCAGTACATTTTTTAAAATAAAAAAATTTCAAATTGACACGTGTCACAACCATTAGGTGACACGTGGCAGTTTAATTTTTTTTTAAAAAAAAAAAGTTAAAAAAACAATTGAAAATTCCACAAAATAACATGTGACATATACGGGAGACAGTGTTAAAGTTAACTTAACGACAGGGACCAAATTGAACCTTTTAAAGAATTAGAGAACCAAATTGAACCAAAAAATAATAAGGAGACCAAAATGACCAACTCAACAAATTAGGGGAGCAAAATAATAATTAAGCCTTTAGTTTGACGTGATACTGTTAATAATATGCTGCATTCAATTTAATTTTTATATATATTTTATTTAATTTAATCTCAATTATTTTAAATGAACAATATTATTTATATCTAAATTAAGATTAAATTTGTTTATTTTATATAAATATTTTATCGGTATTTTTATTTAAATTAAAATTTTCGCTAAATATTTATAAAATTATTTTTAAACCAATTACAATGATATTATTGGATTCTATTTAAATAAATTACTTTTAATTTAAAAAAATAATTAATAATATAAATACTTACTTTTTCTTAAATGGAACTAATATATAATAATATCTATAAATTATATTTTCAGATATTTTTATTAATTAAAATAAATTTATATATATATATAAAGTCAATTTAAATGTACTTATTACAAACACGTGTAAATAGTACAATCGTTCTAATTTTTTCTATTTTGAATTATATATGAATATATATTTTAATTTCAATTCTAATTTTTTATAAGATTAAAATTAATTAATTTAAATGAGATCCAAAATTATTTTTTAACAAATACCGTGATTTAATTATATCAACACAACATATCATAAAATATACACAAACCTTTGTTTAACTCAATAAACTAAATGCAATTATTTTCAAAACCAGCCAGAAAATAAACATTTCATTGAGCCAGAAAATAAAACTGATTTAGTTTGGTGCATCGTTTTCCAAAATTTTTCAAGTAAACTATTTATGATTACTGAACCGAACCATGTAATGACCATAAGGTACAATGGGTAAAACTCATGAATGAGAAGGGGATTTAAGACTTGTGTGTTTTGTAAGTGTTGTTGAGCTATGTACTGTGAATCTTTCATTTGGGATTCAGGGTTCGTAGTGAAAAGGTCACAAGATGAAAAAAAACACTATTCCCATTGATGAGAGATAAGAAAGCCCGATGAGTAAGGAGAATCTATGAAGTTGGGTTTTATATAGTTCTAGACGACTGAAAATTATCCAAATTTTAACTCCATAGTCATTGTGTTTCATGATTCACTAAAACTTTATGAACAACTCTAATCTTGACGTTGAGTATTCCAAGTACACAACAAACTAAGAAAATGGATAAATAAAAAGTTTCAGTAAAAAATTGCATGAAACCATGATAAAAGCTCAATTCTAACACTTCCATATATATATATATATATATATATATATACGTCTTTTAATCTATGTCAACATTTTCAAAATTAACTGTGAGTGACCGGAAATTAAAAATGTACATTATAGGAAGTCATATTGGGAATTTTTGTTTTACCCGAGTGAACAGAAGTACACTATGTTACACGGATTAGAAGAATAACCATGACAAATACAACCGTCATCACAAACATCACAAGCCATGTTAAGCAAGAAGTCTTGGAACTCTCGGAGTACACTGCCGTTGCTCGCACATTGGCACGACCGGTGCTTGCCAAACTATGCTCAATAGCCTTCTCCGTAGAATCAAGAATCTGCAAGCCAGCCACAATCAATTCATTATTAGGTTAATGCCTCGCCATTTCAAACTCCCAATGTCAGAGTCTTCTCAACCAAAAAACAAGGTTTTGAGTCATGACTATTGAATCAACATCGGAACATGTTCCTCAGTGGGTGTAGAAGTAATATTAACCGCTATAGCCATACTCCGCATTACAAAAATAAATATAAGACCAACTTTCAAGAAGATGAAAACTAGACTAATGTAATAATGTAACCACCATACAAAGAATATTCAATCCTAAGAATCGAACCTTTTCAGTATTTTGCAGGGACTGGCTCATCATGAGACTACCCTCTTTGAGTTGTTTTGCCAACACCACCATCTCATCAGTCAAATCTTCTTGAAGCATTCTACAGTATAAAAGTGGACAAGAAAACAAAGGAGTGAAACAAAAAGAAAATGCACAATAAATGCAAGGCACATAATAAACAGTGAACATAAAATATAAAAAGAATTGATCTAATACATTTGCATAAATAATTTTACAGCAATTGTCTAAGGTATCATAATTATAGTGACTCAGAAACATGCCGAGGACTCGTCAATGATGACCAAATAAACTCCAAAATATAAATGACCGTAGTAATCCCCCATATAGGCAGTAGCATATGATAACAATTGACCGGTTACAATTAATGTAACAATTGACATGAATATATCAGTGCTTGACCTGAAGAAAAATATACTTTGTTGTTGTGGACAAGTCAAATTAACATATGAACACAAGGTTTGCAAGTTTTCGATTCTTAACCAAAGCAGTACAGAGTCCATTGACCCACCACTACATAAACTTTAAAGAACAACTCAAGTAAACAGTACCTGTGCTTTTCAATGTGTGCGTGTGCACCAGCATCCAGTTTGACAGATGTATTGTCAGTCTCAGCAAGCTCGTGTGCTTTATCTTCTGTATTTGATGTGGGTCTGTCCACTGAAACAGATGAGCAACAGTAAAACAGCCTACAAAATATGCATAGTAAGAAAAGGAAAATATAGCTTACACAGGTCTTCTTCTCAACCCAGAAGAAAGGGGTATCTGCTTTTTTTCCTCAATTTCAGAAGAGTTTTCTTTAACAAAACTCCTTTCAACATCCTTCTCGGATACTTGTGGGTCAGTCTGGGTTAAGAAAACCGTGGTTAAATGATTATGTCTATTTGGCCAAAACTAAAATACAGACAAGGAAAAACAAAAACGGAACAAATTTTTTATGGCTTCATGATGCATTCCAACAAAGTCACAGAAATTCAAGCCATTAATTGTTTATATTTTATATAACAATTTTCACATGCTATAGTGAATTTATGATAATCCACTGGGGTTGATCTAGTGGCGAGGGTGTATAGTTTGCATGAGGTGTAAGGTTCCAACCTCATTATTATCATTGTATAACAAAAAATTAGTGAACGTATTCTGATTTTCTCCATTTATGTTCAAACCTCATTATTGTCGCATTACAAACAAATAGCGAACGTATTATGATTTTCTCCATTGTGCAATAAATCCTAAAGACATGATCCAAAGTGAAAATGCCTAATGAACCCCAAGCAAAAATGCTGAGAAATAGAGAGAAACTAGAGAAGGTGAACAGTTATACAAGGGTTTATTTACTTTATTGAATTTCAGAAAAAAAATACTTCAATACCATCAAGGCTTTTCACCTTAAGCAAAGGGCATTCCGGGCTACAACTGGGCTAGCGTTTGGTTATATAATACCATCAAAGTTATGATCCAAAGTGAATATGCGTTATATGTAAGATCAGATTGAGTAAATAGAGAAACCTTAAGTTTTTAGTCACTTAGTTTAAAGATCTTTCTTACACTTTAACATCTCTCAAGGATACATTAATTTACAAACACATACCACATGATTAACCAATTTGGAAGCAATGGCTTCAACCTTCTCTGAGTATTCATTCAACGTAGCCTTTGAAATCCTGCATTAGCAGAGCAGAGTGCATACACACAAATGAGTGCACACACATAAATAAGTAGGGGTAATATAATAGCTTTTAATTTATTAATTAATTTATTTATAAGTTACAAAAAAGAAGATAACGGACTATCTAGGGGAGGTAGATGATGAAAAAGTAATCAACTAAGTTGGTTTTTGAAGAAATATAGTATAATCTTTTCTGTGTGAATGTTGTATCGAGTTAGTTTTTAGCTAATTCAGTCCAGCCAACTGGCATGTGACAACTCGTTGTAACTGTCCATAACTGTTTTGGCTACTTGTAGGGTAACCAGTTAGTTCAGTCCAGCCAACTGGTATGTCACAAGTTGGCTGTAACTGTTTATCTTCCTGAAAGAGCAACCTACTTGTAGCTATATAATCTTTATTGTAACAAAATTCTAAATGAAATGAGAAATAAAACTTTCTTGCTTCAATTCTCACCTTTCTTTTTACAGTAAAATCTAACAATTTATACAAATCCTGAATTTTATCAAAGGCTTAGAAGGTGCGAAGGTATAGATTGCGTTCAACGTGACTAATATTTTAGAGAGAACTCATTGTCAATTATAAAATAACTCCATTCTTTTATTGCATAGTATGCTGGACCTATATTTATCCTTTGAATATAAGGATAATTATTGTGGTAGTCTGTTATTATGTTAAGTATGTTATTGGACTGAGCTTATACCAATTGCTCAATACTAGCTCCTGACCTGAATATTTGCATGAATAAAAGTCTTAGATTATTATGTTACATTACAACCTCACTCTTTTTTTTTTTCCATTTAATTCCTAAATTTTCAATAAGTAATAGTTTCTAGCATTCAGCTGTTTAAACCCAAACAACGCCCAATAGAAAGGAAATCCTACTGTACTCAATAGTTGCATATCTTGATTAAAAAATTGGGGTGGTCATATGATTATGATGTTTAGATTGTGCTTAGGGTAAAGTATATCTAATTTCTTCTTTTACAGTTTTCTATTCTGTGAAACTTTCAATCGTGGCGTAGCCACCTTCCCGCACCCCATCCCCCAATCCTGTGAAGATGCACCTCCGCCACTTACAACTTATTAAAATTTAGGGTAAGATTTCCAAGAATAAAATCTACCTCATGATTGTGTTGTCATTTATAAACAAAAACTGATGTTATGTTTATAATTCCATGACATCTATGTGTATTAAATGGTAAATAAAGCGACACCAATACCTTGGTAAGCCCTCTGGTGTCTTTTCTTCACCCAATTGCTCCAATTGTTCACGTAAAGTAGCAACATACTGTAGAATGTCAGAGTCAACAAATGATTAACCGTGTGTCTTCTAGAGTTAACAAATGACTAAAATAAAACATATAGGTCAAGAAAATTAGAAAAAACATTATAGACATAATGTTGTTAACTCTAAAATTAATAATAATAAAAATCTTCAGACTTACATGCACCAGTTTTGCCTGGTTTTGCTGTTGAGGGGCAGCTGCAAGCAACCTCCTTAAGTTTACTTCTGTTTTACTGATTCCCATACCTATAGTGTTCAGAAGTTATACAAAGATCTATAAGTTAAACATCATTAAGCGAACAAACAAAAGCGATTATGTATCACTCTGAAAACAATTATCGCTTATCGGTAAAGTCTATCAGGTCAAGTTACCCAAATTCAACACAACCAAGAATCCTAAATATCAAAGAAACCATTTCAACAAGTTTGAAGTTGAGAAATAAACTTTGATTCCAAACATGGGCATACCGGTGCATCTTTTTGCAGCAGTAAACTATACTTTAGATGAAAAAGATACTAAATAAATCAATTAATACCAATTTCTAGTGATATACACTGTAATTAAAATTAAAACTAGAATGTTCCATTGAACAAAGACCAAAGCTTCTATTACATTAAGAGTGAAACAAAAAGGAAAAGTACAAAGAAGGAAGAAATATAATTGTCCATCGGTAAAATAACCAAACCCACGATTTACAAGCTCAGCAACGTGGGTGGTTATATAACATGATCTAAGACTTATCTGCATATCCTAAGAAAGATAACTACAGCAACCAATGATTTGACTGAATTAAAACGGAAAGTAAAACCTAGTTTATATCTCATGACAACCAACATGGTTTCACAATAGATCACATTGAAGTTGAAATAGCAAGAGGTAGACAACTTACCCTGTGAACGACGAAGTTCAATCGCATATCCTACTCTTGATTTTTAATCACTTTACACGCGTACCCTAAATCTATTCCGGTCACCGTTCAACTCCCCCACGCGTGACTCTAGTGCCAACGTTCGACTCCCATAAGCTTCTCCATATGTCTGTTCGAAGCGAGAAAGAACAAACTGCAATCGCGATTTCGAATTTGGGCAATGTGGTGGTTTTCAGTTGTTAGGGCTTTGGAAGAATTGGAGAATTCTGGAAATAGATTCAGGGTTTGAATGAGGAGTTTCAGAGTTTAATTAAGTGAATTTTTATGATTTCTTATTTCAAAAGTATTTACTTATTTTGTTACTTTATTTATTTATAAAATTCAAATTTGAAAATATCTTTCAAAAATAATAGAAAAAACATGAAAAATGCTTATTAAAGAAAAGGAAAGTAAAAAGTAACAAACGGTTCTGTCCGTCGGCGAGAAGAATGGAGAAGAAGAAGAATCGTAGAATTAAGAGAAAAAGGAAGGAAAAACCCTCGGCGCGTGAACTTCACCGGCCTCGTTACTCAGATGCCAATGCGATTTTCGCTCTGTTACTCGCATCACTCTGCAGCAGACCCAATTCTGTTATATTCATCAACAAATGCTTATTCAAACTTCGCCGTTCACTTCTTATCTCGCAGACCTCGCTGACCTCGCTGACGTCCACTTTGGCGTTGCTCCCAACCCTACTCCGCTCCACGCGGGTGGAAATCGTGTGCCTCGCGGCAGACATTATCGGCGCCGCCTCGCTCGTTTCCTTCGATGCTAACAAGGAAATTGCTTCTGATTCTGAAACCGTCAAAGGACTAATCTCGCTGTTGCACAGTCGCAAGAGGAAGGTTTTGTTATCTGCCTGCAATGCCATTTTAGACTTTTCCACTACCACCTTCGCCCGACGACAATTGCTCAAATTTTCCGCGTTGAACGAACTGATGTAAGCATTTACGCCGTGTGTCGTTTTACTTTTTTTTTTTAAGTTTATTAAATTAAGTATGTGATGGATGACTGAACAATTGAATTGACATTACTTAGGTTTGTGTTTCTTCAGATTTTCGATGGTTTGGAATGCGTCTGTTTATGGTCCGAGGGCGATGGAAGTTTTTGCTCTCTTAAGATTGGGATTAAGGAAGATAAACTGTCACTGGTTTTTCTCACTGCAACTGTTGTTCTTATCAATGCCTGTGAAGCTGAGCAGCTACAGGGTATCCCACAAAGTCTTTCTGAAGCATTTCTGGGAATTTTGAAACAGATAAGGGTGAGAGTGAGTGATCAAGAGGTGATCAAAGGTGCTGGGAAGTGGAATGAAGAAGGGCATCTTTGTAAGAGTAGCATTACAGTTAGTAATCTTGCAGAATGCATCTTCAGGCTTTCCATTAATGCTCCTCAACTTACTGGCTCTTTGTCCTTTGAAGTGGTTCAAAGAGGTCTTTTTGGTGCGAGTGATACTAGTTTCAAAGATTTTATATCAAATTACTGGGAGGTTTCTCCTTTTCTGCTGGCGAGAACCATGAGGGATCCAGATATGCATGATATGTTTGGTGCATTTGTTGAGTCTTTGAGCTGGAAAGGGAGCGTTCCTTCTCTTCTTTCCTCAATTCTTCAAGGATTACTGGCTTGTTTTCCTATTGCCTCAGATGAACAAAACATACTTAATTTTCTGAATGAGGCAAAAGATAGACTTGGTTGTCCTATGGTCTACCAGCAGGATATACGTGTTGTCAAAACAGAGAGGCAATCAACAAAAGAAATGCATTACTTTCGGTACTTTAACTCAGGCTGCATTAAGGAACCTCAGTATTTTACTTATCATGAGATCTTAAAATGTGGGCAAGCATATAACGAAGGATATACTGTTGCTCTGCGTGGTCTGGAGTTTCGATATCAGAGCATTTCGGCTATTGCAGATACATTAGCACTTATGTTTGGTCAACCTTCAGTTGGTGCTAACTTGTACTTAACCCCCCCTAATTCTCAGGGTTTGGCTTGTCACTTTGATGATCACTGTGTATTTGTATGCCAGATTTTTGGTTCCAAGCAGTGGACTGTATACTCTCCACCCAGTCAGCTGTTACCTCGCTTATATGATAATTTACTTGGTTCTGTTGTTGACTGTACAAAAGCTGGTAGACGAGAGTTCTTTCTCAGGGAAGGTGATATATTATATATTCCCAGAGGTTTTCCTCACAAAGCATATACAGAATCTGGTGTTGGTGATGGTTCTCCAGAGTTCTCATTGCACCTTACCCTTAGTATTGAGGTTGAACCTCCTTTTGAGTAAGTAAAAGTAAACTTCAACTGACCTTTTATTGTTTCAAATACATTAAGCTTTTTTATAAAGCTTCCTTTGTTCATTTGCAGCTACAACTTTATTCATTTTATCCTTTTATTTTTTCTGTTCCTTTTGTCTTTTTTATTTAACATTGTGGTTATAAATTCTGTTATTTGTTGTTTTCTTCATGTAATGAAATTGACAATATTTAACTAGCTGATGGTCATATGTCATGTGGTAACGTGATAGAACTCTTCACAAAGATAGAAGGAAAGGTAATTGTTTATTGATTAATAGGGGGTATCTACCCTTGATAATCACACAAGTTTCAGATATTTCGAGAGTTCTGGTCAACTCCTTGCAGCTTTTTAATTAGAAAGTCCCCCAACAGTATCCTATTAACAGATTTACAGTTTATGACAAAAAATTACCCTTAATTGGGACCATCAAGCTACCTCCTAAAATACACTTGCTTAATCAAACGGCTGCTATCAATACTCTCCCAAGACTTTTACCTGGTCCTCAAGGGGAAATGAGGGAGAACTGTTCTGAATGGCTGCAAATTGTTCGCATGAATCCTCACAGGAAGGAAGATGGTCGTGTGCTCATGATGAACAGGAACTTCTGTTGCTCGTTGATCTCCATACCTAATAGCTAACACATCTGCTGGTCGGGATTTTAACTCCAATTCCTCAATCAGTACTGCTGATTGAGGTTGTGTCCCAAATGTTCCTGGCAACGCCCTGTCTCAAATTTAGAAAGAATAATATATTTCTTCTGCATTTCAATAATGAGGCCATTAGTCCTATTAATACATGAGCCTGCTTTTTACTTTAGGAAATATAAAGAGCTAATTCTAAGGGAACAAATCCCTGTAATTATGTGATTGTTTTTAAATACATAATCCTGGCTTTAATAGCAAGATACACCTGTAATAAAGAATAAAATTATAGAAAGGATAAAATAACAAAAATTCTAAAATACATAATGAGTAACATGGTTTTGACACTTCCCCTCAAGCTAGTGAGTAAGTGTTCTCCTTCCCAGCTTTGATATAATTCTTTTAAAGTTAATGCAATTTAGCCCTTTGGTGAGTATGTATACAAGTTCATTTTGAGTGGACACATATGGGATGGTAATCAAGTCACTGTCTAGCTTTTCCTTGATAAAATGTTTGTCCACCTCAATATGTTTAATTTTATCATGTTGCATTATGAGCTATACTACTTGCAGATTTATTATTGCAATATAAATTGGTTCATCCCTCTTCTTCCAATATAATCTTCAGCCATAGAAGTTCACATATTCCTTGGGTCATTGCTTGAAATTCTGCTTCAACACATGATCTCACTACTACAGTCTGTTTTTATCTCCTCCAAGTCACTAGGTTTCCACTAAGGAAGGTACAATATCAAGTAATTGATCTCTTGTCCACAACTGACCCTGCATAGTTTGCATCTGTATATACTTCAAGACTTGCACTGTTGTTTCGTTTAAAAACCCCTCTTCTTGGAGTCTTTTTTAAATACCGAACAATTCTAAGAGTAGCTTGTAAATGAGTTTCCTTTGGTTGGTGCATGAATTGACTTACTAGACTCACAAAAAAGGCAATATCTGGCCTAGTGTGAGACAAGTAAATAGGGCTGCCAACAATTCCTTGATACATTTCTTTGTCCATTGCACTATCCTTTTCTACACTTCCGAATTTTATGTTAAGATTAATTAGATTACTAGCGGGTTTGCTAGTTATTTTCCCTATTTCTTTGAGCAAGCAATAACATACTTTTGTTGAGATATGAAGATTCCTTTTTTGGAATGATCCGCTTCAATTTCCAAAAAATATTGAAATCTTCCTAATGTCTTAATCTCCAATTCCATGGCAAGGCATTAACTTATCATTTGCTGCTCCCTTATATCCCCAGTGACTTTAATCTCACCAATATGCACCAAAAGGAATGCAGTTGTGGTAGGAAAAAACATATTTGAGTAAAAAAAGGAAGATATATCATTTTACATGTTTCATATGGCATAGCTTTTGCACAACTATGCCATAATTGCATGATGTCACGTGCATTAGTTGTATGTAAAACAGAACTTTAAAGCATATATTTCCAATAACAGATAAGCTATAGGTACACACAGAGTTATACTTATCTATTGGTTAAATCCCAGCTTCTCAGGATGTAGAGTGCAAGTACGCAAAGCTGTATAGAATGTTGATTGGGTATACTCTACCTTTCCATTTTATTGCGTGATGGCTGATGCATCCAAAGTTATTGCTGCATCTTAGAAATTTCTTTTATACCTGCCGCAATTTCCTCTTTATGGTGTGATTTTATATTCTCTAGCCACTTCAATAGCTCAATGTATTGTTTTACTGTTAGAGAGTTGTTGCTAGAATTGAGCTTAGTTCAATGTATTATGTTGTAACAAACTCCTGTATCACCATTCTCTAGCCCAGTAGGTTTGGTGCTAGGAAGAAAATGGCTCCCATGCAATCTCCCATGCCCATGGATGAATCTCATATTTGTACTGTCAAATATAATGTGTCTGTTCTGTTCATATACAAATGCAGTTAATTCATGTTTTGAATGCTTATAGTGATCAAATTATATAATAAAACATATGATTCTTTTTTATCTTTTTTCAATGGGAAATTAGAAGTTACGTTCTGAAAAAGAAAAACATTATCAGCATCACAACTACACATTTAACAGTCCTGGTCCACTTTCGTTGGCAAACATACTTGTTTTAAAAAATTCTGAATCAATAAGCCGTTATGATAGTGGTCAGATCTTGATGTTATCATTCCTGTCCAGTCAAATCTGGTCCATCTTTGACTAAATGGAACCAGTAGGCCATTCCGTCCGATAACAATGGCGATAAGCATGGGCCTACATCCATGGGGAGGGGCCAGCTATTCCCATAAATGAATTGTTTTTCTAGTTTTATTTAAATATGCAATAAAGAGATTACTGGTATTAAGTATTAAATATTTATACTATTTGTGATTTTAAGTGTTGCTGTTTTGCTCCTGACCTTAAGTTCCATTGGTTGGTTATCAAATTCTACAGGAGAACAGGACCTATTGAATATTGATTGAACCACTAAGACTGTCAGAGTTTGGTTTGTTGTAACATCACAAAATATTGCTTGCAGCAACATCATCTAACACCTCTTGTTCCTTAGCTATTAATTTTCATTGATGTTAAGTATTATGAATGCATTTATTTTCTTTATTAGTTATTTTTTGTTCCTTCAAGTTCAAGGTGTATATTGCTCTATATTGACTGATTACAAATTATGTGATAGATGTTGTTTCTGAAGCAGAAGACTGAAGCAATGCATGTGGAATGACCCACACTAAAATCAATTATTAAAATTAGACAAGTCTGCAGGACATATGGGCAGGCTTTTAGACACATGTCTTTGGAAAGCTGGTTCATGGACCATTTTTTCTAGTATTTTATGTAATAATGATGCCTATGTCAATTATTACTCTATTGATAAGGATGAGTATACAATTTTTGAACCTTTCATCTTCTGGTTGGTCTGTCCTCTATACCACATGAAGATTGAAAGTGGGATTTACTATGTTTGGTTAATGTGAGATATGTTATAACTTGATTTCTTTTCTTTGGGAAGATCATTTAATCATTAGGTCTTCCTATTTATTCATGATTATTTTCCTATTTTATTTAAAATTTCCTTTTCCTTTGATTGTGCGTGATTGCTGGATTTTAGGTTATATTTGTGCCCCATATTGATATTTTTACTTGATAATGATTGAAGAGACTGTAAGCACTGTGGATGGCAATCCGTTGCAGTTTCCAAAGAACTGCAATGATCTAAACCCTTATTTTAACATTCAATTCTCTGATTAAAAAGAATAAGAAACTTGGTTTGATAAATATTGAGTTGAAGGAGAGCTTACTATGAAATCATATTAGAAATCTTGAAGATTTTTGTCCATAGCACTGACTGTGCACTCTGTTAATGATGCAAACTGCATCACATTACAAATGAAAGATTGCTCTTGCTACTTTAGGGTTCAAAATATTGTAGCCATGATTAAAAGCTTGTTATCTTTGATGCTCTAAATATCTTAATTAACTCATTGTGTTTTTGTCATGAAACAGGTGGGGAGGAGTTGCTCATTTTGCACTTCACCACTGGAGTGAAAACCAGAGAAGACTGTTTTATGATGGCTCAAATTTTTTGTCTCAAAAACTTCTTCTAGTGTCTCTGAATTTATTACATGTTGCCATTGGGATCATTAGCAATTTGGATCCTTGCTTTAGGAAAGCATGCTTGACTGCTGCAGTTTCCTTGCCGCCAGTTGTTTATGACAGTCTTTTTCAGAGTCAGAGGAACACTTTTTTCTACTTAATTGATAAAATCCGTACTGAATCTAGATTCATGGAAGTCATAAGTAGCATAGAGGTTGCTGTTCACAAAAATGAAGATCCATTCCAGCAAATCCGATGGCTTTGGGTTCTTTGTATGGAAAAAGAAACCAACAGTGAATACAACACCAATAAATCTTTCATGAGTGAAGATATACTTTCTTTTTGTGCCCAACACAAGGATAAATTAGAAGCTCTTTTTCTGAATGTGAAGTCAAGGTTTTGTAGTGAGGTGGTATTTGAAGAAGTTGTAACTAGTCACAGGATGCTGCTCCAGAAATATAGAAGTACCAGAAAGCAATATATTAATGGAATGGTTTCACTTCATGATAAATTATAAAGCTACTAATGTTTTATTTGTGTTTAACTTTACTGCTTCGGCGTAGAATGTATGAGATCATTTTCATCTGGTGGAATGGCTGATCTGATATGAAAATGCAATAGTGTCTTAGCAGTTACTGTAGGCTGTGGCTTACAAGTTTTGTGCAATGTATTGAGCAAACTACACAAGCAATATAATAATGCATCATGTAATCAGCTCAAGTATGTATATAAACAAAACTTTTTTTCTCTCGCACACAACGCATTTCATTTATATATTGATAAGAACCAGAATACATATATGAATAAAATCTCTTGTGATGCAGAACTAAAGTTGCGGGCTATGGTTTTGGATGTTTAGGAGTTGGATGAGTTGTTACTCCATGGTAATCTATATGATAGACAAGATCATGGGGACCGTAACTGTTGCCGGTATAATCTGGTATCGTGGAATCTTCGTTTACTGGGGTACTTTCCGTTGCCTTATCAACTCCCTGCATTTTATACTGCAAAGTACCAGGAATGAGTTGAAACAATGAGAAAAGAAACGCAAGAGCATATTTTTATGAGTAGTAGTACAAGGAAAAGGGATAAAACTTGTAGATGAAAGCTTGGTTTAGTTAGAGGAATAACGTACCTGGGTTTTGTGATGGTGGAGTGGGGCTGGCATGCTGAACTTGCGTGTTGCCGTAGCATCTAGAGAGTAGCCTGTGTGTTGGGAGAGGGAATATAAAGAGAATACGAGAAGGCAGCATAGAAGGAAGATTGAAGAACTCATGATGTAATCAATCCGAAAATTGTAAATAAGGAAGATTGGTGACTTGAAACATTTTATATAGAAGAGCATGGAAGTGCATGTATTGTCAGGAGAAGGAAGTGATGGGGGGAGAGAGAAGGAGAAAGTGTATGCAATTATTGATCTGGGAGATGAGGAAACATGTTTAAACCTACGTGCCCACGGTTCTAGTGCTTATGTTGGACTACCCTTGCAATTTTAATTTTTTGACAAAGGGCAATACTCCTCCTAAGTGAAGAAAGAAGAGATGTTTAGTTCACGTGTATGTCTGATGCCAAATGAAACCACACTGTAACATCATCAACTCATGTTTTGTCCTCAACAATAAAGACTGGTTGTGATATGTCATCCTTTGGCTGCTATCTTTCTATGATATCTTACCCTTTCTCAATATCTTGCAGATTTTGTAGGCATCCCAAGGCACTTGTTGGTTGCAGTAATTTAGTCAAGGCCTACCCAATCAACTCTCAATCTCCTATCATTTCGTCTCCTTCTTGTTGTACATTGGACCAACCTCTTTGTTGCAACATGACTGTATTCAGGGTATACTGGACCATTTCAACTAACCTACATTTTTCACTTCCTCTAAGTCGCATGCCCCTTGCAACAAACTCATGTACAAACTTCTCCCTCCATTTTCTTCAAACTAATCACTTCGTTTCTCTCCCTTTAAATTACAAATAACCAATACAATAGGTACACATTTCTTTTCATCGACAAATATTAATTGTTAATATTTTGTTAGTAGAGAAGTTAAACCAATAATCTCTCTCGACCTCCCTTCTAAATCTATCAAACCAATTTTGTAATTTCCAACTGGAGGGAGTTAAACCTACAAGCTCCCTCACCTGCCCTTCCAACTTACTTATTAAGTCACCTTATAACTTCACAATAGATACGCTTGTACTCATGCAAATTCATACAATGATTGCTTTACTAAGGTTGTGTTTGAACTTAGCTTCATTTCATTTTCAGGAGGATCGAGTGTCCGGTGACCAACATACCCATTCTAACCTTTCTGACTAATTATAGAAACGAATACTCTACTTTTGTCATTCGTTTAGTTTGGCCAAAAAAATGTAAGTCAAGAACCAAATTAACCCGAAGAGATCAAGCAAATGAAAGTAGTTTGTCTTTAAGAAAATGTTCATACATTATCAAGTATAGTATATAATTCATAAACATTATCATGTATGCAAAGATTGAGTTGTGTTTTATCACAAAAGTTTATGTGTAGGTATATCCATCCCCAGAGGGATGTAACCCACAACCTGTGGAAAGTAAGCTTTGGCAGGCAACGTTATAAGTGGAAGTTGAAAGTTGGAGACATGAGTTGAACAATTTGGGTCTACACCACATGGACCAGATTAAGAATCTGTTACCTAACATGGACTGTGAGTACCAAAAACATCACCTACTTTTATAACACCATATTAGTGTATCATTTGGCAGAAATATTATAGTTATAGCGTCTTCAATTCAATCATTCCTGTGCTGGAACTATTAGCAAGGAGTTAAGGTGTTAAAATCATTGAAATGTTGTCAGCTTTTACTTTGTCCCACTCTAATGACTCACTAGACTATGGCATGTGCCACACCGGGTTTCTCAATTAGGTTTTCAAAACTTGTGCCTGTTTTTATTAACGATATAGGCCATCACTTTTGACAATAACTGTAGCATGAAATACTTAATTAATGTTCTCTTTAATCTTTAATTGATACATATGTAATGTATCAACACTAAGTATATGAAAAACTCATTAAGTTGGTGATTTCTGTTATCATGGTGCTGAGGAGGATTTACATTATGTTTACAACTTCTTGATCTTTGATATTTGAATGATCCATTTTATGTTGAGTACTTTTAATGAAATTTTTGAAATAAAAGTATAAGATTAACAATAAATCTTAAGAAATAATGAAGCTACAGCTATAGTTTTAAAAGTCAAGTTGGTAACAGACCGGTTAAGATGCTGAATCAGTTGATTATTCATCGAAAAAGTAAAACATTAGTTGAATTGCAATAATTAATATATTGATTTAAAAGAGTTATTATGCTTAATCATTTCACCCAAAAAGCAAGATTTAGGACAAGAAATGATTAAGTAGTTTAAAATTATTATATGTTTATGTTTTCGATGAATTTGTATTATTTAAAATTAATTTCTGTATTAATTCGCAAGTAGACTAATCACAAATTACGAAATTTGAAAACGTTGGCATGAAATTTAATTGGCATTGTATGCATATTTTGAATTTGTGAGAGTGGAAAAACAACACGTTTTGATGAAAGTAGGTACCCAGCCAGTTAGGCAGCACTACCACATACAAATTTTCAAATATAAAATTTTCAACACAATGTGCGTTTTAAAATTGTCCTTGCCAATGTGTATCCCTACAACTCTCTGCAACTCTCTTTTCTTTTCTATTTTATTAGTTGATATTGTTAGATAATGATTAACAAAGAGTTTAATACATTTTTAATCTATATATACACATTTTTAAAATAAAGTTTCAGCTCATAAATAAATAAAAAAATGATCCATCTTTAACTTTGAAATTATCTTCCGTTAAAAATTCTGAACTCTGTCATTGGTTATGTTTGTATTATTAGGGAGTGAATTTGAAGAAATGGAAAAGGAAGTAAATAAAGAGGAAGAGAATGAAAAATAAGATTGTTTGAATTAGGAGGATGAAAAGGAAGAATAAAAAGAAATGAAGGAAAAGATTGCAGTTGAATTGATTTATATAATAAAATAATTGTTTTTATTTATTATACATTTAAAATATAATTTGTACATTAAATTTTAAAAAAAAATTTAATATACAAATATAGCGTATTTGATAAAAAAAATTAGGTTGAAAAAACTGATAAATATAAAAAAAAAAGTAAAATAGATGTGTTAATTTTAAATTTTCGTAACTTTTTATTTACAAAACGATCGTTTCATGTGTATATTTTAGTTTTAATTATTATATGTTCTATAATATGTATTTTATTATTATTTATCTTATATATGTTATATTTTTAAATACTTTTGAATTAAATTTAAAGTAAAGTAAAATATTATATAAAGAACGTTATGTTTCAATTATATAAATTAATATATGAAAAGTGATTTTTTATAACTAAATTTTTCATAACTTTTTCACTATATATTCTAAGTGATTTTTTATTTTTTTATTTTTTCACTTTTTTATATTAGAAAATTATTTAAAAAATGTCAATTCAAGTTATAAGAGAAACTTATCAAAATTTAATTGTCAGGATATCATTTTTAATATTAATCTTAACAAAGTGTAATATAAAAAATATCATTTATCAATAATATTAATATCTTAAAATTTAATGTAAAAAATAGAAAAGAAATACTGTAAATAGTATAATGTTTATAATGATTAATTTTTCATAGTACATATTGTTCATTTTTTTTCTATTTCTTAAAATCTTATCTTTAATGTCTCGATACTAGAGCTGTCAAAACGGGTCATTCGATCCAACCCGATTCGGCCCGCGACGGGTTGGTCTCTTAGTGGGTCAACCCAACCCGACTCACTTATTAGCGAGCCAACAAAATTAGAACCCGACTCGACCCGACCCACCACGGGTTGGTGGGTTAAACGAGTTGGCTCACTGACTCACTTAATTAAAAAAAAAAAACACACAAATTTTTTCTTCAATCTCAAGAAAAGTAAATTATAATTCCGATTAAAATCTAAATAAACTTCAATACAATCCAAATAAAATCCCAAATTATGTTAAACTCCAAATACAAACAAAAATTACAAAAATATAAATTACTATCTAACATCAAATCATTCTTTATCACTTATCAAACTATAGTATTAGAGTCTTGAATGGATAAATCCACAACATTTTCATCTCTTGAAGCATCTTCTTTATCCCCATCTACAATAAAACAAGAAAAAAAAATGTTAACTAATAATATTAAAAGATTAAGTATTAAATAATTAAATTAATTTTACAATACTAACAATAATGTTACCTGTTAATTCAAAACCATATAT